>VMHT01057051.1_pt1 | contig 14269 bp, 13 predicted proteins | sample 4693611 | NCBI WGS metagenome assembly VMHT01 (sample SAMN12280063, study PRJNA550983) | marine metagenome | isolation source: seawater sampled from same location over 5 years 0.02-0.2 micron viral filtrate | place: USA: collected off the coast of southern California halfway between the port... ... | reverse complement strand
AACCTTTAGTTCTATGCAATTCATGAATTCTTTGAGCGTAAAAACTTGGATCAATAAAATTACCTCCAGTGTTTCCAGCTGTAATTTCTTGTATTATAAATTTCAATAAATCTGAAGAAGTTTCTTGTGTATCTCTTGTTTGATATATTTTTCTTAATTTGTAATCAAATGAACTGGCTCCGTCTGAATCTAAATAATCGTAATATTTCTCTAAAAATGTTACAAGATTTGGGTAATCTTGAGTAAAAAATTCAGGTAAAGCCTCACGAACTTTTCTATGTAAAAAATTTCTTGGTCTTCTATTATAATGATATTGAATATTTGCCATTAGTAACTAGAACCGCTTGATGATGTTGATCCTGATAATGATGCTTGGATTTCTTGATAATCAAGAATAGCATTAGCTTTAGATGCCGCAGTATCAATATCAATTATACTTGCTCTTAAAGGTCTTATTGTACTTTCGTTAGCAGGTCTAGCTGATATTTTTATTTCGCCACCTTCTAGTGCAGTAGGATTGAATCCTACTAAATTAACTCTACCTGCTTTTGAATCAAATGAACCAATATTGTCTACTTCAACACCTTCTGAATTATTAATTATTTCTAAAGTGTTTGAATTAAGTCTATTTCTAATAGTGCAAGCTTTTGAATTGAACGTGAACTTAGAAGATGTAATGATTATTTCACCAGCACCTGTACTAATAGCGCTACCAATCTCAACTGGAAAGTTTATCTGATAATCTCTTGAAAGGCCTAAAGTAGGTATGAATCTTTTTTGTATTTTAATGCTCAGCTTAGTGTTTAGTATTGATTCGTCAATACCATCGAGAATTGCTAGTAAATTTGATCTTCTAAACACTTTTCCAAATCTTTGTAAATTATTTGAAAAATACGTGTTAATTGTATCTTGAATTAAAGTTTCTGTAGCACTTGAAGTTGAACTTGTTAAATCTGGATCAAAATTAAATGTAGTTATAATTTCTAAATAAGAAGTATTCACATCTACAAATTTAGTGTCTATACTTGCAATAGCAAAATTATCAGACAAATCACTTATGATATTATTTTGTACATCTAACTGTGTAGCGTCATCAACATCTGTTTTAAATTTTATTGCTACATAAACACAACCAAAAATAGCAGGATCATTATCTTGGCCTCCCCACGAAGTAACATCGTCAACAAATGAACCATAGTTAGTTAATATTTGAGACGTGTAATCTTCAGCTGTAACCATTCGTCTTTGAGACGTAAAGTATAATGGTGCATTTTGTCTTATAGATTCTATGCCTTCTCTAAATGATCCACCTGCAGCAGGTGCACTCGTGACAACTTCTAAATTAACACCTTCTACTTGAACATCTGTAGAAAACAAGCTGGCCCCATTAGCTTCAGGCCCTACAGTAGACAAGTAATCTATTACTATTTTATTTCCTGCAATTGGAGCTAATCCTGTACTCGTTCCATCGCCGAATATTATTTCGTAGTAACCATTAGGCACTTCTTTAATTTGATAATGTGTAGACGTTGGCGTAATTCGAGTTGCTTTATTGATATTAGTGTATGTGGTAAAAGTCGGACTTACTGAAGTATCGAAAACTTGTATTCTTATTGTTGTAGTGTCAATCGTTAAATCCGGTATAACATAGATTTGTGAATCTGATGTTTCACCAACAAAAAATGTTTTAGTTTTTTCTATTCCTTCATAAACTGGTACATCTGAAGAACCTTCAGAAGTTTTAAAAGTATAAACACCTGCACTACTAGGAGTTGCAATATATTTTTCTCTTGTTCGAAATGTATAACTTACATCATTTAATGACGTAGTAAATTTACTATTTCTAGGTAGTTCAATTGAAGTTGGTCTATCTGCAGCTGTGATTGTAATAGATAATGTTAGTTTTGATAATGCTGATGCATACGATCTTGGTACGTATCCTAAAGCTTCTGCATGAGATATTATAGAACTTCTCAGTTGTGCAGTGTTTAAAAAACTTTCATTAAGAGCAAAGTTTGATGTTAAGCCATTAAAGTGAGTATTATAAGCCAATACATCTAGTATATTACTTAAAGCAGAACCTTCAAAATCATAATCAGTAAATTCACTTTGACGCTTGAAATAATCCTTTAGCCTTGTTTTTATTGTATCAAAATCTAAATCTGTTGATTGAATTGTAGTTGACATTTATCTTAACCTTGTTAAATTTATTTCTACAGTATCTTGTTGTAATGTAGATATTACTAAAAATCTTACTGTTACTCTTACTTCATTATTGTCTGCACCTATAATACTATTTATGCTTAAAACTTGAGCTCTTGGTTCATAAGTTTGTATTGACGAAGTTATATCATTCTCCAAATTAGCATCATCTATTTCAGTGCTTAATCTAAATAACATATCTGTTAAATTTCCACCAAACCTATGCATGAAAGGTCTCTCAGTAAAATTCGTCAATAGTAAATTTCTTATTGATTGCTTAACAGCTGCAGCATTTGTTTTTTTAAAAATATCACCTGGTAAATTATTACCATCAGTATCTAATCCAACAAACTTAGCACTAAACGTTGCATCTATGTCTATGTCTTCACGTGTCCTTGAAACAATAATAGACTTCTTACTAACATTTCCATCTTCATTTGCAAAAACTCTTGTTGGCATAGTGTTTCCTTTATTGACTATTTATACAATTTATTCGTCAGTTTGCTCATGACTAATTTCTATTAATTCACCAGTAGACTGCACTGAATTGTTAAATCTTGTTTCAATAATATTATTATATGAAACGCTCCATGGTGATATTATTTCTGGCATAATTAAAACTATATCCACGTGCAAAGATCCGTTTGGATTATAACTATCATAATTTAGTATGATCTTATCAAAGTCTATGTTGTTCTTTAAGTAAACAGCTAGATCAAATGTTTTATCAAATGCTATTTTACCGTCTTCACCGATAAGTTCATAAACAACAGCTCTTCCATTTGTCTTTAAATAATTAATACCATCAGTAACGTCTAAATCTTCATTTGGGCCTTCTCTATAAAATCCTTCAGAAACAATCATTCTAAACTTTTCAAATGATGATATGCCTCTTAGTCCAGGTGATGAATTAATAGATTGCAACACTTGAGCATGTAAATAATATTGTTTTGCTAATATTAATTTATCATCACTATCTAAATGACTTATACTCACAGGATCATTGTAACTACCTAAAAATTTAGATAATGTTATGCTATGTGCTAATCTCGTACGACCAGAAATTTCTGGCTGAAATGTAGGATCGTATTGCGCGTCTGGAATTACATTTATTTTACGTGCCACTTTGATATACCTTTGCTTTCGGATTTGATGGGCCTATTGCTTCTGTACCTCTTTGCGATGTATTGTTTGCACTAACTGCTTTACCAAATTTTGGAGGTATAGCATTTGTTGCATTTTTTGACACAGTTCCATCTGAAAGTATTTCTCCCATAAATGTTTCATTAGAAATATTATTAGGATCTCTTAATTTTGATCTTGCAGACTTTGTAGTCAAATCATCTTTAGTTATTCCGCCGTAAGATCTACTTCTATCGACTGAATGTTTTAAATCATCAAATGTATCTACTTCAACTTGTCTTATGCCGAATACTGGTGAAGTTCTTAATGCAGAATTTAACAGTGATGTAGTTGGCTGCTCAGTTGTTTTATTAGTTGCTGTTTCAATAGTTTGGGTTCCGCCACCAGATCCAGGTCCGGTTGGCGCAGAACCAGCTTGATCTGCCTTTGCTGCAAAAGAAGCTTTACCGTCTAATGTACCATGAAATGTTGTTGCGTGCATTGAAGTAGAATTGATTCTAGGAATATGCGCGGTATTACCATAATAAACAACATCTGCACCTCCTATTGTACCAACAGGAGCTATCACTGAAATATTATCTGTGATAATGCTCGTGTCTGGTGAAGAAGCAATAAATTTAGATTCACTGCTCAACGTTAAAATACCACCAGCATCTAATTCTATTGCGCCTTGAACATTAGTTTCAAAAGCGCCTTTAACCATTATATCTTTATCTTTTAAAACAGTTAGTGCATCAACTCCTAAAATAGTTTCAGCTTTATTTTCTCCTACGGTCATAGTTTTGTTTTTAGATACAGATTCTATCAAAGAGCTTTTAATTGTTTCTTCTTTATTGCCTGTGACATTAACATTAAAATCACCACCAACTTCTAAATCAAAATCACCTGCAACTCTCATTTTTAAATTACCGTTATATACAACCTCTCCATCGCCTTCAACTATGACTTTTTCATTAGCTGCAACTATTCTTAATGTGTTATTTGTTGAACTTAATATAACAGTTCCATCTGCTCTCATTTCAACACCAGATCCAGTTTTATGTCTTATCATTACACGTTCACGGCCATTAGTGTCATCATACTCAACAATATGACCAGATGAGGTTTCTTTCACTTGATTTTCTGGATATTGTGTTGACGGCTCATCGTTTAATTCAAGATCCATACCGGGAATACTCCCACCGATATAAACATTTTTAACACGTGTGCCACGTGCAATATTGTTTACAGATGAAACACCAACATATTCTTTCTTAGGAAATCTTTTATCTGGGTCAGACCTTCCATCATCTGGGTTCTGTATAGATTCTAATTCACTAGGATCAATTTGATCAACTTCTGCCATTATGTGCTCCTTAACTTATCTGCAAATGTCTTTACACTTGTATTATCTGTGTTCGTTTTGCCGATAATACTATTAAGTTGTTTATTTTTTTCTTTCATGAATGATTGAGCATTTTTAAAGTCAGTATCCATCTTTGCCTTTAAATCGCTTTGTGGTAAATTTTCAGCTCCAAATTTAGTTGCAATTGCATTTCTTTCTTCACCGTTTAATTGCGCTAATGCAGCTCCAGCTTTATTAGCTGCAGCGTCTACATCATCATTAAATTCTTTACTTTCTAATACTTCTTTAATATTTTTATTTGCTTCAGCAAAAGTTACTGGTTTAGTTATTGTAGATGATGTTGTAGCTATAGTTGTTGGTTTTGTAATTACTCTTTCAACTTTAGTTGGAAATTCATTTAACTCAGATAAATCATCGTAGCGATAAACAAATCTAAATTTTGATTTTGCGGTTTGTCTTACATCAAAAGTATTTTGCGTACGATTACTTACTTCACTTGTGCCATACACACCGCAATCTGGAAATACTGTAAACCAAGCTTTTAAAAATCTATCATAAGTTTCAAACATTTTTGAATTCGGAGTTTTGCCGCCTGAAACAAAAGTAAGTTGAAGGCCAGTTTTATAAAATCTCGGATATCCTGTAGGAGTACGAGTTTTATCTATAGGTCTACCTCTTTGCAAAGAGCCATCTGTTAGTATTACATAATGTGAATTCAATCCATAATCATTAGGTTTAATTGATATTCTTTCAAGTGCTGTTTCTGCCGCCGTTTTTCCATCTGATGCAGTATTAGTGTCTTTTATTTCTTTTGTAAGTAATTTTAATTGAACTCTTTTAACACCATCATTTATAGCTTTGGCATTAGCTTTCTCTGGAGGACCAGTGAATTTTCGTGTTTCATGAATAAACAGTCCACCGATTGCATCATCACCATCACTGTTCGGGCCTCTTGAACTTAACTGAAATTCTTTTATTAGCTCTTCAGTAGAATTAACAAATGGAAATTTGTAGTCGTCTGGTGTAGCATATCCTAAGAAAGCATTTCGATCTTGTAAAAGATATTGAATTTTAGGTGTTTTGATGTCTACTAAACTTCCTTTATTCACATAGCTTGAAACATTAGTTTGAGATCCTCCAACTTCAATCAAGTCTTTTATGTTTCCTCCAAACGCTGAAGTTATAGACGGTGCTGGATTATCACCAAAAACTTTAAGTCCATTTAATATGTTGCCAAACGTACTTCCTACTTTATTTAATAATGTACCTACAAATTGTGCAGCTAAATTTTGTTTAGTTCTACCCATTCCTGGAAATCTATCAAGTGGATTTAAATCAAATCCACCAGAATTTAGCTTTAATTTTAATTTATCTTTGTAAATTTTAGATGCAGCTTGTACCGAAACTAGAGACGGACTCTTTTCTGGCTTAAGTGCTTCAATACTATTTGAAGGACTAACGGAAACGTTAGCTGCAAATGTTCTTAATTTTTGTGGTGAAAGCTTAGGTAAATTTTTTTGCATTTGTTTAAGCAACGACGCTGGAGCTCCGTTTGTAACAATTCTTTTTAATGTGCCTGTCGCGGCTGGGCTACTACCAAGAATCGATGTAAGTTGAGATGTATTTGTAGCTATAGCAGATAAACTTCCATCGCCGACTGATGAGGTTAATTTTACGGGCATAGCTCTTTTACTTATTGCTTCACCTTCTTTAGCAAATGGGGATAAAGACCTAAACCCTCCTACTTGCTTGAAGTCTCCTATTATTGTTCCTTCGTTACTAATTTTGCTTTCTTGTTGTGCTTCTAATTTAGTAGAGAAAAAAGGTTGATTATTTTTAGCCGCTCTATTAACATCTTCTTTAGATATCAATTTTCCAAACTGATCTCTTTGTGGAAGGGTAGAGGCTTCGTAGTCAATCTCTAACTCTGTATCTAAATTTGTTTTAATCGTTAAAATTAATGTTGTTGAATTAAATTTCCACATACTGCCAGGAATTTTTGTGTATCTATGAGTTGGTCCAGAATTATTTAAATAAATTTTTCTATACTCTGGATTAATAAGACGCCTCATTTGAACCATACTAACCTGAAAAGTACCTGATGGTAATTGTATTTTGTCTCCTCTAGCTATAAATTTTGCCATTATACGTTCACCAATTTATCGAATACTTCTTTTGCGTAAGCTATTCTTTTTTCTGTATGTGCAAATTGCTTATTAGGTCTTTCATAATTATCTTGAAATAATTCTGCTGCTCTTTTGACAGTAGTTGATTTTCTTAACGGGCCATCACCTAAGTAGTTAAATGTTTCTAATTCATATTTAGTAAAAAGTAGTTGTGCACCTAATGTTAAATGATCTAAACCTAATGTGTTTGAATATTCTATTAGTTGGCCTAATCTGTTTCCAGCGGCTGCAGCTGGATTCCACTGCGCTATGCCAGTAGAGCCTTCATTTGCTGCGACTGCTCTTGGATCTACATTAGGACCAGACTCTTGACAAAAGTTACCTATTATTCCACATGCTTGCTCCATAGTGTAGTTACCACCTTCTTCTGAGACAAAAAAGTTAAAAGCTTTTTCTATATTTGAATCACCATCTAAATCTAAATCAATATTACCAACAGCAGATTTTTTATCAAATGATGGAAGCCTATTGTCTTCATCTCCGCTTTGATTAGCGTAAGATTCAATTTTAGGTATAGATCCTATGACTAAAGGCAATTGTGAATTTTTTCCATCTAAGAAGAATCCAAACACTTGTGCTCTTGGCTTTATACTGCAGTTAGCACCTATACCAGAACTGCCGCCTTCTGTGACAGGTATTGTTACTTGAGCCCAAGGTAGATCTGCATTAGGAATCAATGTTGTATCATGTGTGTGTATTCCTTGTATCCTAACTTTTACTCTATCGAGCTTAAGAGGATCATTAACATCTATGACTAAACCTACGAACCATCGATTGTGATCACCATAAAACATTTGACTCATAATACTACATCCTCAGTTAGTGAACCAAGTTTACCACACAATAAAGTAGTGTTATAATTTTCATCGTCAAAAACATGCCTTGCTGCACATATTACGTAATCTCCAGATTTCTTACGATCAAATGATAATTTTTTTTGATTTGTAGATGAACTGACTGTATCAATAAACAATATTCTAATAACTTTACCTATAGTATAATTTTCATCAGCTGTTAAAAATTCTCTACCTTTTACAGTAATCTGAATCGGCGCTTTTGATAAGAATGATTTTAAAGATGCTGCTGTTATTTTTCTTTTATGATTACTTGCAGAATTGTCGTCTTGGTAACTTCTAAAGTTACTTAATCCATTTTCATATGCACCACTTTGTGATATTTGTGTTATTGAACGAGAATTATATTTTGAAATTTTTTGATCTTTTATTTTATAATCAGGTGCATAAACAAATCTTTCATTTTCTCCACCTAATAAATTTTTTCTAGCTAAATCTTGAAAGACCTCTTCAACGTCAAACTTTACTCTATACGGAACAGCTGTCATAGTATTATAGAAATAATATTCACCTCCGACTAAACCTTCACTAATTATTGAGCGTAAATCTTCATTATCAGAAATTTTGAAATCTAATATATTATAGTATTTTCTTGGCCCGAGTTGAGCTGTGTTTAAACTAGGTGCGTATATAAAAGGAACACTTTTATTAATTACTGGATCTTCTAACATGCTACCTAAATCTCTCATAATTAAATTATCTACGCCTAAGACCGAATAAAGATAATAAGGCATTCCGGTTTCACTTACTGCTCTTTTCTTTAACCAATCGCTTGCCTCAAGAGGATTTAAATTTGGTATAATAACTTTTAAATCATTTACAGATTCAGTGCCTATAGACAACACATCTCTTTCTGTGTATTCACGTAATATCTTAGAAATTATTTTACTTGCAGAACCGATATACGATCTACTTATATTTTGCAATGAAGATTTAAATACATGGTATTCAATACAATGTAACATAACAGCGTCAGTAGCTTCATCAGCTCTTGTAACACTTTCGATTTTATTGATCAAAAAGTCTTTTTTGATAGTAAAGCCTTCATTTCTTTCTTCTGATTGACATATTTCTAAAGTTAATTTCTCACCACCTTGAAAATCTATATCTTGCAAAAGATTTGTAGTATCAGCAAAGACAACTTCTGCTGTCAAATATGATTTTTCGATATGTTCAAATATTTGAAATGACGATATCAAACGCTTTATGTCAACAGATAAGTCAACATTTCTATCACTGTTTGTTATTTCAGCAGATAGTAACTGATAGTCACTTCTCGTTTCAATTGCTAATTCAGACACGTTATTCTCTTACTGCTTTTTTATAACCAGATACAATGTTATTTATTAAGTTAGGTCTAATAACTCTTATTTGTCTAAGACTTTCATTAACATTAAAATAAGCTTGTTCATTTGTAATTTCATTTTTTAGTGCTCCGGGTGGAATAAAACCTCCGTACGTTAGTGAATTTACATCAGAATCTACGCCTAAATCAACTATGCCGCCAGATATATCAGTATAGTAATTTGCAGCGTTCTGTTCATCAGAACTTGATACTGCTATAATAGATTCTAAAACGCCACTTGAATTAGTAGATGTAATAGTTTCACCTGATGTTCTGAAAGATGGTTTACCTTCAACGACGATTTGACCTAAATCTGGATTTCTTCTTATAATTGTTCCGCTAGCGCCAGATGTATTGCCAGTTAGAGTTTGACCAACTTTAAACTTAGTTGAAATATTTTCTCTTGTAGTTATTACTGTATTAGGAAATATTTTTTTAATATAAGTTTGAAACTCAACATTGTTTAAAGGCCAGCCTTGTTGTCTTATGTTATCATTTAATAAATATAAAGTCCAATAATACAATGGTGTATCATATAATTCAATAGAAACTTGATCAGGCCTATGTCCTTCTTGTATAGTATAAAAAGTTAAAAATGCAATATCATCTTTTACTTGATCTATTACATCTACATATTTTGATATATTTTGAGTTAAAGTTGGTTGTTCTTCATTGCCAAAGTTATAAAAGACGTCTTGAAAATCTTTAAAATATTTCATTAGTAACCTGCCCTTATATCTTTTTTGTTGAGAGTTTTGTATTCAACAAAACTTAATGTTAAATCAACTTCATTCGGTTGACCGTCTCTTCTAAAAGCTCCACCAGTTGGATTTATTGAAGTACTAACATTACGTAAATAACATTTTTCTATTTTTGGAATATTTCTATTAGGCACACCGTTATAATTAAATTGTATTTGAAAAACATTAGGAAATTTAAATCCAATATCTGCACCGCCTAATTCATCAATATCAAAAGTTCCGGGATACATTTCTTCTCTAAAGTGCTGAACTATTTGTCTTATTACCTCTGCCTCAAATTGAGAACGAGCAATCATCTTAAACTGAAATGTAAATTCACGTAAACCTACGCCTCTAAATAAAGCTCTTATATTTGGATTAATTATTGTTCTATTTTGAAGTGTCAATGCATTAGCTACACCGGAATTTATCATTGAACCTTTGTCAATAACTCGAGCTAAACCAACTCTGAATGCAGCTTCCGAAAGTTTTTGATTACCTCTTACAGCATCAAACATACTTACTAAACCGTTATTAAATTCTCCTAATATTGATTCAAGAGCTCCACCACCTTGATTCATTGCTCCTTCAACAGCTGCACCAAAAGCACCTAATGATGCATTATCATATTGCGCATTATCATTAAATTGCATAGTGATAGGAAAATACATATCTACTATTGGAGTGTTTCTTACAGGTTTAAACTCAACACCTCCCATAACATGTTTGCTAGCTTGTTTTAAAAATTCCGCTCCTGCAACTTTATCTTTTGCACTTTTTGCAAAATTGCTAATGATTCCCTTTAATGACGTCTTGTTTGCTCCAGTTGCAGCCGAACTGCCTATGGCAGATGCTGCACCAGCTGACGGTCCATCTATTCCTGCGTTAGCTGTACCACTATTTCTTCCAGCATAGCCAAAACTATCAACTTGAGCTCGTACATCTTGAGTTTTTGCAGAGGATTCTAATAAACTTTTTAAATTATCGCTTGCAACTTTATCAAAGTTTTTTTGGCTTTCGCCATCAATCGCAGGTTGCAGTGAATACATTCTAAATTGGACTCTAGCTTGATACGCTGGATTATTAGTTTCAAGAGGATACTTTAAATCGGGTCTTTGTCTTGAGCTAGTCAATCCGTTTACTAATGAGTTTGCAGCTGTTCTAATTTGACCAGATAAATCACTAAAATCTAAGTTTCTAAATCCGTCACCGTCTGCATTTGTTCCTACTTTTGGTCCGCTTCCGCCAAAAGCATCTAATCCCGGGAATGCACTCCCTGGTAGTACTTCACCATTGGGCCCAACTTTATTAAGTGATGTGGTTGAAATTCCTGCTAATCCTATATCTGACATGATAATCCTTATAGATATAATTAAATATTATTTTTCTATTTATAACAAAAACATGGCTTATTCAGGTAGATATACAATCAAAAATGCATCTAAGTATAAAGGTGATGCTAATAATATAATATACAGGTCTTTATGGGAAAAGGCAGTATTTCAGTGGTGTGATAATAACGATAAAGTAAAACGATGGGGTTCAGAAGAAGTTGTCATTCCATATTATTATGATGTTGATAAACGTTATCATAAGTACTATGTTGATTTAAAAATAATATTTAAAGAGAAAACCATACTCGTAGAGATAAAACCTGAAAAAGAAACTGTACCTCCTACTGGAGAAAAAAGAACTAAGCGGTATATTACTGAAGGTCTTACTTACGTTAAGAATATGAACAAATGGGAAGCTGCTAATGAATACGCAAAGGATCGTGGTTGGGAGTTTCATGTGTGGACTGAAAAAACTTTACAAGAAATGAAACTATTGCATAAGCCAGTTCCTGGAAAACTTAAGAAGTACACTCCAATGAAACCATTTCGAAAAAAGCGTAAGAAAAAGATATAAATAGATTCATGAGTAACTTATTTCAAAAATTAGAACTTGAAGCTTTTCGTGCAGGTATTAATCCTCGTACACAAGAATCGCGCGATTGGTTTCGTAAAAGAATTCAAAGACTCACGAGAGTTAATCGTGGCGCTTTAATGAGAGAAGACGAAGTTAATCGTAGAGCATCTCATAGCTATGGTTCTATGTTTATGTATTTTTATGATCCAAAGCATAAAGACAAATTACCGTTTTATGATAGGTTTCCATTAACAATACCAATTGAACCCGCTCCTGGTGGATTCAGAGGAATAAATTTACATTATCTTCCTCCAGTGTTGAGAGCAAAGTTCTTAGATGCATTATTAGATGCAACCAATAACAAAAAATATGATGAATCGACAAAATTTAAATTAACATACGATTTGTTAAAAGGTGCACGAAAAATGAGATATTTTCAACCGTGTTTCAAGCATTATTTGCTTGCACACGTTAAATCACGATTTGCTGAAGTGCCGGCACCTGAATGGGAAATAGCAGCATTTTTACCTACTGCTCAATGGGAGAAAGCATCAGCAGGAAAAGTTTATCAGAATTCAAGGATGAAAGTAAATGGCTAATAGTATTGAAGATATTAAAGCATTAGTAAACACTAAGTTGGGTTTTGCTAGACCAAATAAATTTTTAGTTACATTACCTGCTGTAGGAGTTGGTGGTGGTTTACTTAACGGTATAGTAGGAGCATTCAGTGGAATGGGTGGAGGAGCGAGTTCAAGAGAATTGAACATTTTGTGTTCAAATGCGACTTTGCCAGCAAAACAAATATTAACTAATGATAGAAGAATTGGAATGGAATACCAAAAAGTAGCTTACGGTTATGCAGTTGATGACGTGAGTATGACTTTCTATTTAATGAACGATTATGGAGTAAAAGATTATTTTGATAGTTGGAGAAGCACTATACTTGACGAAACAGGACAAACATCTAACTATAAAAATGAATATGCTAAAACAGTAACAATACATCAATTAAGACAGCCAATGAAAGGTTTTAGCAAACAATTAGGACCTATAAGATTTAATGCAGGTATTGGTGGTGGAAGTGTCTATTCAGTAGATTTACTTGAAGCTTTTCCAATAGCATCTAGTGCAATTGAATTGAATAATGATCTTGATGGTTTAGTGCAATTGACTGTAACATTTGCATATACGAACTGGAGAAGAGCCAGTGGTGTACAGAACTTTATCAATATGGATATTGATACACCATTAGGCGGAATTGATATAATATAAGGAGTAAAATATGGCGCTGCCAGTATTATCTAACGATAAACCAATGTATGAGGTAGTAGTACCTTCATCACAAGAAACGTTTAAGTTTCGACCTTTTCTTGTTAAAGAACAGAAAAGTCTATTAATTGCATATGAATCTCAAGACATGAAACAGATTTTAAATGCTATGATAAATTGCATTGAAACATGTGTGCCAGGAATAAACATCAAAAAGCTCGCAACCTTTGATGTTGATTACGTATTTACACAAGTAAGAGCAAAGTCAGTTGGAGAAACTTCAACTATAAGATCCGCATGTGTAGATTGCAATGAAGAAAATGAAGTTGTAATTAATTTAGAAGAAGTAAAAATGAAAGCTTCTGAAATTAAAACTAAAATGATTCCAATTACAGATACAGTAAGTATTGAAATGAAATACCCAACCTATGATGATATGTTGCGTAATCCTAACTACAATAATCCAGCTGGATCACAAGCAGAATTATTATTTGAATCAATTATAAGTTGTATGTATTCAGTACAAACTGGTGATGATAAAATTATCATAAGTCAAGAATCAAGAGAAGAAATAGAAAAATTTGTAAATTCTCTTACTAACGAACAATTAACAAAGATTACAGATTTCGTGGAAAGCATGCCTGCAATGCAACATGAAGAAAAGTTTACTTGTAAAAAATGTCAACATGAAAATACTGTGCAATTGAAAGGCTTACAAGATTTTTTTTAATTAACCTCTCTCATGAAACCTTGGAGAATTACTTCAAGACTAATTTTTTGATGATGCAACATTTCAACTATTCTTTATCTGACTTAGAAGAAATGTTACCGTGGGAGAGAGAGGTATATTTAATGTTACTTAATGATCACTTAGAAGAAAGAGCACGAGAGGAACAGAGGCAAGCAAGATGACAACATTAGCAGAAGTCAATGCAACTTTAGGCGTAACTAATTTAGCACTATCAGGCGTAGCAAAGGAACAGAAACAAACTAATGAAGGTATTTCAAAGTTTGTAGATTTCATGAAAAGTAAAGATACGCGTGATAGAAGAGAAGACATAGAAACTAATAGAGAAACTAAAGCTTCTGTTATAAGTCGTGTTGGTGGTGCTGCTGGTGCAGTAGGGAGTGGTGCAAAAAAAGGATTCGGTTTAGGTAAAGACTTGTTTTCGAAATTAGGTGGTATTTTACCTATAGGGTTAGCCGGTACTTTTTTAACGAGTCTACTTGGATCTAAAATGTTTAGATTTGGTGTAGCTGGTTTAGGTGTAATGTTT
>VMHT01130737.1_pt1 | contig 14270 bp, 16 predicted proteins | sample 4693611 | NCBI WGS metagenome assembly VMHT01 (sample SAMN12280063, study PRJNA550983) | marine metagenome | isolation source: seawater sampled from same location over 5 years 0.02-0.2 micron viral filtrate | place: USA: collected off the coast of southern California halfway between the port... ... | reverse complement strand
CAGATGCTCCAAGCAAATTGCGATCATTTGGAGGCCATACTTTTTACGCACGAGCATGCAGATCACACTGCCGGAATTGACGATATACGGCCTTTTTTTTTCAGACAAGGGGACATCCCGATATACGGCTCCCAAAGGGTAGTTCAGAACCTAAGCGATCGTTTTTCCTATATTTTTAAAACGGAAAATAAATATCCAGGAGCCCCAGCCGTTATTTCCAATATTATTGAAAAAAATACAGATTTTAAAATAGGCGAAAAAAAAATCACACCGGTCGAAGTACTCCACAATCGTCTGCCCATAATGGGCTATAGAATAGATAACTTTTGTTATTTAACCGATGTGAAATCAATTGAGGAGGATCAAATCGAAAAACTTAGAGGCTGTGAGGTTTTAGTGCTGAATGCTCTCAGAGTAGAACCCCACCCCACTCATCTTAATTTGGAGGAGGCCCTGGAGATGGTGGCGCAAATTAAACCCAAAAGGGCATATTTCACTCATATTAGCCATTTGTTGGGCTTTCACGATAGCGTTTCTGAAACATTACCAGAAAATGTTTTTTTGGCCCATGACAATCTTCAAATTCACACTCACTGATTTATGAAAAAAAACATCTTACTCTACCTATTTTTATTTACTGCATTGATACTAATTTTTCAACTGGTCAATGCCAAGCGGGTTTTTGCAGATTTTGAACAGAAGATAAATACCATCAAGTCATCCAACAGTAAATTAAAAGATTCTATATTTCAAATACGCAATCGTTTAGAAGAAGAAACTGAGTTTGTTTTGGAGGGAAATGAGTATGCGATGCGGGTTTTTGAAAACTACCCTTTTCAGGACATATCCAGCAGGGTGATGGACGCATTGTATGAAACCAATCTTTTGAGGGATAAAAACAACTTGATTCCCTATGCCAAAATGGACCGAACCTTTTTGATCAATAATGTTAGAGTATTGAATCACCGCTGGGCAGTGGCCGATTTCACTGATGGTAATTATTGGGGGGAAATATTTTTAACCTATGAGATCGATCGGGTAGGAGAGGTGAATTTTGAATTAAAAGAACATTTTCTTTATCCTAATCCTGATCAGTAATCTTTAACCAGTTCAGCAAATCTCTAAAGTTTTCTGGGGAAACATTGTGGCCCTCTGGGTAAGTGTTAAAAGTTACGCCAGTGTTGTTTTTTTGAAGGGTTTTAACACTCGACGCTGCCCAAGCAAAAGGGACTGTAGCGTCTTGTGTCCCATGTGAGGCAAAGGCCAAAACATTGTGATACGCTTCCAAGGGATGCTGCAACAATTCTGAATTGACATATCCACTCATACACACCGCCCGACGGAATTTTTCGGGGTGATCCAAGAGAAGGGACCAGCTTAAAATAGCACCTTGACTGAAGCCCATCAGACTAATGTCTTTTGGGTTAAGGTCGTAAGCGGTTAAAAAATAGTCCCATTGATGTACTAATTTGTCTAATGATTTTTTGGCCTCCTCCAAATCGGACCATTTGTTTTGGTCAGCATCAAAATTAATTGAATACCATGCTTTTCCTCCGTATGGGTTAGCAAGTGGCGCTTCCAATGAAATAATGGTGTATTGTTCTGGGAGGTAATCAGCAAATGTAAATAGATCATCTGCATTACTTCCATAACCGTGTAGAAGCAGAATTGCAGGGTGCGGGGCTGTACCTTGTGCTGCTTTTTTTATTTTATAATTTAAAGAGGACATCAGTCGTTTATTGTAAGTTTTCCATTGTTAAAACTCCCGATTACTTTTCCTTGTAGCTCTTGACCGAGGAAAGCGCTGTTTTTGGATGTAGATTTTATGTCAGCTGCTGAAAACTGAAAATTCTGGTGGGGATCAAAAAAGGTGATGTCTGCAGCAGCACCCACTTCTAAATTTGGTGCGTCGATTCCAAAACGACCTGCTCCACGCGTTAAAAAGTTGATCACGTGGTCCAAAGGGAAAAGTTTATTTAAGATTCCAAAACAGCTTTCTAAGCCGATACTTCCGGGTTCGGCGTGCTCAAACTCCAGCTGTTTGTGTTCAATATTCATGGGTTCGTGCATACTGCTGACCATGTCAATGGTTCCCTCCAATAAACCTGCCTGTAAGGCCTTTTGGTCTGTTTTAGAACGAATGGGTGGGAATATCTTGAGATTGGGATTGTAGCCCTCCATATGACTGTCATCAAAAAATAAATGAGGAAGACCCACACTGCAACTGACGTTAAGCCCTATTTTTTTAGCATCCCTAACCAAATCAACTCCCCGTTGGGTGCTCAGGTTGGGAATGTGGAGTTTCCCCCCTGTGTATTTTAATATTTCCAGATCTCTGGCTACTTGGATCGATTCTGCCATTTCAGGAATCCCTTTTAAACCAATACCTGCACTGGTTGCCCCCTCGTGCATCACCCCATTTCCAGCGATCTCAAGGTGCTGGGGGTAAGAAAAAACAGTACCTCCAAAACTTTGACAGTACTGTAAAGCAATTTTTAAAAGGTTACTTCTATCAATAGATTTTTTGTGATCGCCAAAAGCGATGGCTCCTTGGGTGTGCATGTCAAAAAGAGAGGCCATTTGTTTTCCCTTGCTTCCCACCGAAAGGGTTCCAATAGGAAATAAAGAGGTGGTGTGGCCTTGCCCCATTTTAATCAAGTGACCGATATTAGAACTGGAATCGGGAAGTGGATCAGTGTTGGCGTTTAGCAATATTTTTGTGAAACCCGATTTTGCTGCTACCTCAAGTCCATGGCTGATCGTTTCTCTTTCCTCATACCCTGGTTCTCCAAAAGACACCCCACAATCTGTCCACCCATTGGATACGTGTAGGTTCTCGTGCGCAATGATTTTAGTGTCGCGGTCAGGTTTAATCCCTTCTCCAATTTCACCAATGGTTCCATTTACAATTAAAATGTCTTTGAGGGAGGAATGATGGGGACTCGAGGGATTTAGAAGGGTAGCATTTTTTAGAAGTATCTTCATCAATCAATTGCTGTTCTACAAAAGTATAAAATCAAAAGGAATAAACCCCTTTGAAATGGTATTCTGAATCAGAATTTTTCAAATGCACCCAATCCAAAAAGCGCAAAATCATATTTGACAGGATCGTCTGGATCAAACTTTCGTAGGCTGAGATCTAGGGATTGTAGGGCTTTGGCATCATTTTGTTTTCTTTTTAGTAGCTTTAGTTTGCGGGCTACATTCCCTGTATGAACGTCCAAGGGAATGGAAAGCATAGACGGAGAGATTTTTTTCCAAAGACCAAAATCAACGCCTTTTTTATTTGACCTCACCATCCACCTCAGAAACATATTAATGCGTTTTGCTGCAGAGCCCCGAAGTGGATCCGAAACATGTTTTTGAGTTCTGGGGAGGTGATTGAGCTTAAAAAATATTTGTTTAAAGCGGTGGATACGTTCTTGGATTTGTATCTCGCCATCGCTAAAAACACCCTCCAAACCACCGTGATGTTTGTAGATATTGCTCAATGAACGAATAAAATACTGGATGTCTTCCTCATTGAACGTTCGGTGAACAAAACCACGAAAATTGTTCAAGTCTTTTGTTTTGTGATGCAGCACAAAATCATGTGGTGCACCCTCCATGATGTCCATCATTTTCTCAGCACTTTTTAATATACTCACGCGGTTTCCCCAAGCAATGGTTGCAGTGAGAAATCCGGCTATTTCAATGTCCTCCTTTTTGGAAAATTGATGTGGAATTTGAATGGGGTCGTGCGCAATAAAAAACTCCGATTCATAGTGTTGAGACTTGAAATCTAAAAAGGATTTTAGCTCTTGTTTATTCATAAAACAATGTGCCCATCTTTGAGTATGATCTTGCGATCGGCCATATCGGCCAGGCGGTCGTTGTGGGTAACAATAACAAAAGTACAACCCGTTTGATCCCTGAGTTCAAAGAAAGACTCGTGTAGGGCATCCGCATTTTGACTGTCCAAATTGCCGCTGGGTTCATCAGCAAAAATAACTTTAGGGTCGTTTATCAACGATCGTGCCACAGCAACGCGCTGCTGTTCTCCCCCCGATAGTTGTTGGGGTTTATGACCCATTCTGTCCTCAAGCCCCAATTGGGTTAACAATTGGGCTGCCTTCTTGTTTATACCTTTATTTTGATTATTTGCGATCCATCCGGGCATACATACATTTTCTAAGGCCGTAAATTCGGGAAGCAATTCGTGAAATTGAAAAATAAATCCAAGCCGTTGGTTTCTGAATTGTGCTATCTCGGCCGCGCCCATTTCACTCATTGAAACCCCCTCTATCTGCAGTTGCGATTTTTCATTGGAATCGGCCCTGTCTAAAGTACTTAGAATATGAAGTAATGTTGTTTTTCCAGCTCCAGAGGGACCCACAATTGCAACGACCTCTCCAGCTTTAATCTGAAGATTAATGCCTTTTAAAACTGTTAAGTCTCCATAACTTTTATGGATATCACTACAAGAGATAATGTGTCCCATTTTTCAAAATTACCCTTTTAAATTTACATCGCTAAATCATTTATAGAGAATAACATTTTGTTTAATCTTTAATTAATTTGTTTATGAAATTCCTATATTTGCTAAACAAAACTATAGATTGATTAAAAAAGCTTATTTCGCAGGTGGTTGTTTCTGGTGTACAGAATCTGTATTTCAACGTGTAAAAGGTGTTATTGAAGTAACCCCTGGGTATATGGGGGGCCATGTAAAAAATCCAGCCTACCGCGAGGTTTGCAACGGAATTACAGGGCATACAGAAACCATAAAAATTACATACGATCAAGATATAGTCCCTTACAGTTCGCTTTTGGAAATATTTTTTTTATTCCATGATCCCACCACCCTAAACCGACAAGGCAACGATATTGGCACCCAATATCGCTCTGCTATATTCTACAACAATCTGGAGGAAAAGAATCAAATTCATGCTTGTATAGATCAATTTGAGAAGGATAAAATCTACAGTGACCCCATTGTTACTGAAATAAATATCGAATGTCCTTTTTATCCTGCAGAAGTCGAACACCACAACTATTACAATCGCAATTCAGAACAACCCTACTGTCATTATGTCATCACGCCCAAGATCAAAAAATTAGAATCATTATTTAAACAATACACTATATTAGAATGAATGAAAGTTTTAACATCGATACCCTTCCTATCACGGACGAGATCAAACGTAATTTTTCAAAAATTATTGACCTCCTCGGGGAGGACACTGCGAGAGAGGGCCTGGTGAAAACCCCTGCCCGAGCTGCAAAAGCCATGAAATTTCTCACGGAAGGATATGAAAAAGATCCAAACCAAATACTTCAGAGTGCCATGTTCAGTGAAGATTATAATGAAATGGTAATTGTTAAAGACATTGAGCTTTACTCGTTGTGTGAGCACCACATGCTGCCCTTTTTTGGAAAAGCGCACATCGCTTATATTCCCAATGGTAAGATTGTGGGTCTGAGTAAAATTCCAAGGGTGGTCGACGTTTTTTCGCGCCGCCTACAAGTTCAAGAGCGTCTGACCGAACAAGTACTGGATTGTATAAACGATACTTTAAAACCAAAAGGTGTAGGAGTGGTCATTGAGGCTTCCCATATGTGTATGATGATGCGGGGTGTTCAAAAACAGAGTTCAACCACTACAACCTCTGGCTTCAGAGGAACATTTCAACACACCGATACTCGGAATGAGTTTTTAAAACTGATTACTTCCAAATTGGGTTAACTGGTTTTTTTGTCTTTAAACAAAAAGCTAAAACCAATCTTTTTAAGAATTTTTTTTTCAAATTCCCAGAAGAATTTGAATTGAAAAAACGAGGTGGCGATGACAATCAGAAGTACCTGATAGATAGGGAAAATGATTAGTATCCTCAGTAATACGTACAGGAGGGTTCCAAGTGGCAATCCATCAAAAGCATCGGATTGTATTCCTATAAAGTGCAATAGGGGCAGTGCCAGTTTTGCACTTAGGGAGCCCGTAATCGCAAATACAATGAATATCACTGTTAACTGGGCATTGGATTCAACTCCCCACTTTTTCTTCAGGCCCTTAAACATGGTGTTTTATCCTAAAATTGAAATAATTTGTTCTCCTAATTCAACGCCTATTCTGTCTTGGGCTTCCAAGGTGGCTGCTCCAATGTGTGGCGTTAGGGAAATTTTAGGATGCATCAACAATTTAATCTCGGGCTTAGGTTCGTTTTCAAAGGTATCCAAGCAAGCAAATGCCAATTTATTGTTGTCCAAGGCCTCAACAAGAGCTACCTCGTCTATGACCCCGCCTCGTGCGGCATTTATTATGGCAGCGCCTGATTTCATTTTACCAAACTCTTTTTTTCCTATAACGTAATCCTTTTGAGCAGGAACGTGAAGGCTGATATAGTCCGATTGCTCTAAAACATCCGCGACAGGAATTGTTTCAATTTTTATGGACAAAGAGCTGCCATCGAACAGTTCTACGGACAATTCGGCCGCGTCCATGTACTTGTCGGCAGCAATTACTTTCATTCCCACTCCTAAGGCGATTTTGGCCACTTCCTGTCCAATCCTTCCAAATCCAATAATACCTATGGTTTTCCCTCGGAGCTCGATTCCTTTAGCATACGCTTTTTTAAGCCCTTTAAAATTAGATTCACCTTCCAGGGGCATGTTGCGATTGGAATCGTATAAAAAACGCACCCCACCAAAAAGATGGGCAAAAACCAACTCAGCCACAGAGGAAGAGGAAGCCGCGGGTGTGTTGATTACACTTAGACCTTTTTCTCGGGCATAGGCAACATCAATATTGTCCATTCCTACACCCCCTCTACCGATTACCTTTAGGTCAGGACAGGAATCGATGAGATCTTTGCGGGCAGTGGTAGCACTTCTGACCAAAAGAACAGCAATTTTGTTTTCGTTGATATAACTGATGAGTTGCTCTTGCGCTACATTTGTGGTGATGACTTCATATCCCGCCGCTGTTAAAACGTCAATTCCTGACTGGGAGATACCATCGTTGGCTAATATTTTTTTCATTGCTTTTTTTTATTGCTAATGGGTTAAGCTTTTCTTTCAAACTCTTGCATACAATCTACCAACACCTGAACACTGTCCTTGGACATGGCATTGTAGATGGAGGCGCGGTATCCACCGACAGAGCGGTGTCCTTTCAATCCGCTAATATTTGCCTCATTCCACATGGGGTCAAAAACACCCGCCATAGCATCGTCTGATAAATTAAAAGTGGCGTTCATATCACTTCGATCATCCTGGTGGGCAAACCCTTGGAATAAGGGGTTTCGATCAATTTCGTCGTAGATTAAAGCTGCTTTTTCAGCGTTCCGTTTACCGACCCCTTCCAAACCACCGTGTTGGGCAATCCATCGAAGGTTGAGCAGCAAAGTATATACTGGAAACACGGGTGGCGTATTGAACATACTTCCCCCATTGGCATGCACCTCATAGCTTAGCATAGATGGGATTACCCGACTTACCTTGTTAAAAGAAGATTCTTTGATCACGACCAAAGTTACCCCTGAGGGTCCCATGTTTTTTTGAGCACCGGCATAGAACAAATCAAATTTGGAGTAATCAAAAGGTCTCGAAAAAATATCAGAACTCATATCCGCTACCAAAGGAACATCTGTTTTGGGAAGGTCCTTGAATTGGGTACCAAATATGGTGTTATTGGTCGTTAGGTGTAGGTAATCGAGATCAGAGGGAATGTCGTAGCCTTTTGGGATATAATTAAAGTTTTGATCCTTAGAGGAAGCCAATTCAACTACTTCACCAAAATTATTAGCCTCTTTTATGGCTTTGGTGGACCAAGTCCCGGAGTTGACATAGCCCGCCTTATTTTCCAATAAGTTGTAGGCGGTCATCAAGAACTGTAAGCTGGCCCCTCCTTGCAGAAATAAAGCTTGGTATCCTTTTCCTTCTAAACCCAAAAGCTGAAGCGAAAGTGTACAAGCCTCCTCCATAATGGCCTTGAATTCAGCGCTACGGTGAGAGATTTCAATCAGTGACAATCCGATGTTGTCCAATTCCTTCACGGCTTGTGCTGACCCTTCTATCACCTCATGAGGGAGGATGGCAGGACCTGCACTAAAGTTGTGTTTTTTCATATCTAATTGCAATGTGCAAATATCAAAAGTTCAGTTTAAATACCAATCCAATGCAGGTATAATTTTATATTTTTTTTTAACAAATTCATCAACGAAATATATCGCTACAGAGATTTCAAAAAAGCTAAGGTATCGGTGCCATCTGCATAATCCCAAAGTGCGGGATTTTGAGCCTCACCAAAAGGGAAAGCGCCGGGGAGGGAAAGCTTTGAAACAATGCACTGGAGCTTGTCTTTTTCTTCCTCCAACTGTTTCATTAATACGTCTATGTCATCGTAATATTCATAATGGGCGGTGGCTATGGGAGAAGCAAAGGACTTTTCCTCGCGCAACATAAAAAAGCCATTTTCCAAAAAATCATACTCACTCATCAGGTGTACGGCCTTGTTGTAGTCGTAATTGTTGGCGTATTTATTGTGATCAATGATATTTGCATGGGGGTACAAGCCTCCAAAAATCAGATTAAAGTCGTAATTTCTGGGCACATACAACTTTGAAACATTTCGGCAACCCAGACCATAGTATTGGAGAATGTCATTCCCCAAAGCTTCCAATTCCTTTGGAGTCTCATTTCCATTCAATACAGCAACACCATTTTTATTTTTGCGAATTATGTGTGGATACTTTGAAAAATAGTGGTCAAAATACCGTGCTGCATTGTTACTCCCCGTAGCGATGACAGCATCAAATCCTTCCAACTTCCCTTCGCTAATTGAGCTAAGAGATTTAAAAACAGGAAAAGTATCTATTAAAAAAGGAATTAAAATTGTGTCTTTACTGGCGCATTTTACCAAAGCACGGTGTCCAGCAATCCATATGGTGATGAGATCGTGTAAACCTACCAATGGAATATTTCCAGCCATAATTACGGCTATGGTTTTGGGATTTTTTTGTTCCTCATACCCATAGGGAAGGAGCCATTTTTCAATACGCTCAAGTCGAAGTGTTTCCCCCCAAGCCTCAAGAGCCAGAAGACAAGCAGTTTTTTGAAACCAACCATTTTGGGTTTGCGCTTGGTCAATGGCATTGAATAAAGGAGTATAAGTGCTGTCCTTTTCGGAAATATGTCTAAAAAAGTGACCCATTTCCGATAATGCTTTTATTCTGTCTTTGAGTGGACTCATTATTTGTAAAGAATATTAATAGGTCTTACTTTTGTATTCAAATTTAAGCAAACCTAAGCATTATGGCGATCATCATTACCGACGAATGTATTAATTGCGGCGCATGCGAGCCCGAATGCCCGAATACCGCAATTTATGAAGGGGCCGATGACTGGCGCTACCAAGATGGAACCGATTTAAAAGGCGACCTGGTCTTGCCCAACGGAAAAGCTGTAAACGCAGAGGAGGTGCAGATTCCCGTTTCAGACGAATTCTATTACATCGTTCCCGATAAATGCACCGAGTGCAAGGGCTTTCACGACGAACCTCAGTGTGCTGCAGTATGTCCAGTAGACTGTTGTGTACCCGATGAAGACAATGTAGAATCAGAAGAAGTGCTGTTGGGGAAACAACGCTTTATGCACAACGACTAACCTTATTTTTTATGAAAGCAGGAATTGTAGGCTTGCCCAATGTGGGCAAATCCACTTTATTTAATTGTCTCTCCAACGCAAAAGCGCAGAGCGCTAATTTTCCTTTCTGTACCATAGAACCCAATGTAGGGGTAGTCAATGTACCCGACCCGCGGCTGGACCGACTGGCTGATTTGGTAAAACCTGAAAAGGTAATTCCCGCCACAGTTGAAATTGTTGATATCGCTGGACTGGTAAAAGGCGCCAGTAAAGGGGAGGGGCTGGGCAATCAGTTTTTAGGAAATATCCGTGAGACCGACGCCATACTACACGTGTTAAGATGTTTTGATGACGACAACATTGTTCATGTTGATGGGGCTGTTGACCCACTACGAGACAAGGAGACCATTGATATGGAATTGCAGCTAAAAGACTTGGAAACGGTGGAAAAACGCCTGGAAAAAATCAACCGTGCGGCCAAAACTGGAAATAAAGAAGCCCAAAAGGAATTGGAGGTGCTGGAAAAAATAATATCAGGATTGGAAAGCGCTCAGAATGTTAGGTCTGTAGAACTCAGTGATGACGACCGGCTTTCCCACGTAAAATCCCTACAACTAATTACAGACAAACCTGTTTTGTACATCTGTAATGTCAGTGAGGACGCCGCTGTAGCGGGTAATCACTATGTGGATCAGGTAAAAGCTGTTGTGGCAAAAGAAAATGCTGAAGTCTTGGTGTTGGCGGTGAGTATTGAAGCCGATATCAACGAATTGGAGTCCTACGAAGAAAGACAATTGTTTTTAGAAGACCTGGGGCATTCTCAGCCTGGATCGGCTAAATTGATCCGAGCGGCATATAACCTATTGACACTACACACCTATTTTACAGCAGGTGAAAAAGAAGTTCGGGCGTGGACTATTCCTCAAGGGGCATCTGCTCCCCAAGCAGCGGGGGTTATCCACACCGACTTTGAAAAAGGCTTTATTCGTGCAGAAGTCATCTCTTATTCAGATTACGAAACTTTTGGGAGTGAGCTCAAGGTCAAAGAAGCCGGTAAAATAAGGGTGGAAGGAAAAGAGTATATTGTAAAGGACGGAGATGTGATGCATTTTAGATTTAATGTTTAATCGAAATAATACATGCGCCCCAATACACAGCTATTCCTTATAGGCCTCTCAGGTCTTATGGCAATTATTTTTGATTTTTTTAATTTTTCTATTGGATTTTACGTAACAAAACCCCTAACGACCCTATTGATTCTTGGGTTTCCTTTGCGTTTTCCTAACGATCTACTGAAAGACTACTCAAGAATAATATGTTGGGGTTTGTTGTGCTGCCTGATTGGGGACAGTCTTTTGCTTTTTGACTCTTTTTTTCTTTTTGGACTCAGTTCTTTTTTATTGGGTCACCTGTGTTTTTTATACGCTTTTGTGAGACAACAGGGATTTCAATGGCCATTAGTACCAGGTGTTCTACTGATAGGATTTGCGGTAGCGATTATTTTCCTTTGTTATGATAATTTAGGAGCGCTGTTTATCCCCGTTCTTTTATACATCAGTGTAATTTTGATGATGAGTTGGCAAGGAATTGCTTTGCAAAGAAATAATTACCACTTTTCTTCACGAAATATCGGTTGGGCCGTAGTTTTGTTTTTATTTTCTGATGCAATACTCGCTCTGGATAAATTTTACATTCCTTTTGCCTATTCAGGAGTATTTATTTTAAGTACGTACTGGATGGCGATCACTATAATAGCCGTCTCGGGTTCGTCTGAGATGAAATAACCCAAATGTTCGACAATGCCTATTTTACATTAAAATCTTACTCTGAAATAGAATCGTAAACGACCACCTTATCCCAAAGGGCTTGGGCTTGTTCAACAAACAAAAGATGGGTAGGGTCAACCTGGTAGGCGTTTTGGGTGGCCAAATCTGGAAAGCTAACCACCAAGCTATAGGTGTAAGAGTTGTCAATCACTGGGCGGTTTGTTGGAGCTGGTTGCCCAATGTGGGTACTGATCACCTGTGGATTGGTCTCCATAAATTGATTTAAAGCTTTTTTAAAAGATTCCCGGTCGGTATTACTTTCAGGGTTTTTGAGCCAAAAGAAGACCATGTGAACAAATTTACCTTCAATAGGTGTTGATTGCGCTTGTGCTTTCATGGGCAAGGATACTATAAAACTGACAAATAGGGTGAGATATAATGATTTCATTTTTTTTGGCAATCTATAAAATATTTCTTCAAAAGCCTTGTAAACAGCGACAGTATTTAAAACTTCTCAACAATCAAAGTTTGAATTTTGTTAATTTCTTTGAAGGCATTGGACCCTTAAATTAATCCTCAAATTTTAATTTAGCATAGACTTTATGGCCAAACCGACCCAATATACCGAAGAGAACATACGCTCCCTCGACTGGAAGGAGCATATCCGTATGCGGCCTGGAATGTATATTGGTAAGCTCGGCGACGGTTCCTCCCCAGATGACGGTATTTACATTCTGCTCAAGGAGGTTTTGGACAACTGTATCGATGAGTTTGTCATGGGCGCAGGTAAAACCATTGAGATTGTTATCAAAGACAGTAAAGTCAGTGTTCGTGATTTTGGACGGGGGATACCACTGGGAAAGGTGGTAGACGTGGTTTCCAAAATGAATACGGGGGGTAAATACGATTCCAGAGCTTTTAAAAAGTCTGTAGGGCTCAATGGAGTAGGGACCAAAGCGGTGAATGCGCTCTCTTCTATGTTTAGGGTTGAGTCTGTTCGTGATAACCAAGCGACAGCTGCGGTATTCGAGTTTGGCAACCTCATTACTGAAGAACCCATAGGTTCCAGTTCCAAACGCAGAGGAACTCGGGTGATATTCGAGCCCGATTCAACGATTTTTAAAAATTATAAATACCGATTAGAGTATGTAGAACGCATGCTCAAAAACTACGTTTACCTCAACCCGGGGCTCACCATAGATCTCAATGGAGTAAAATTCTATTCTGAAAATGGGTTGCGAGATTTGTTGGAGGATCAAACAAATGCCACTGATTTGCTTTACCCCATCGTTCACTTGAGGGGAGAGGACATCGAAATTGCGATAACCCACAGCAGGTCTCAGTATAGTGAAGAATACCATTCCTTTGTCAATGGGCAAAACACCACCCAGGGGGGAACACATCAGGCAGCTTTCAGAGAAGCTTTGGTAAAAACCATAAGAGAATATTTTGGAAAAAGCTTTGATGCTTCTGACATTCGCAAATCCATTATCTCTGCCATCAGCATCAAGGTGATGGAGCCTGTTTTTGAGTCCCAGACCAAAACCAAGTTGGGCTCTACAGAGATGGGAGGTGGAATGCCCTCTGTGCGGGGCTACATCAATGATTTTCTCGGTACCCAGTTGGATAATTTTCTTCACAAAAATACAGAGACTGCTGAGGCCATCCGAAAGAAAATCCTGCAAGCAGAAAAAGAACGAAAAGAGCTTTCTGGGATCCGTAAATTGGCACGTGAACGCGCCAAAAAAGCAAGTTTGCACAACAAAAAACTAAGGGACTGCAGGGTACATCTCGGTGACTTAAAAAAAGACAGGCGTTTAGAATCTACGATTTTTATTACCGAGGGGGATTCTGCCAGCGGTTCCATTACCAAGTCCCGTGACGTCGACACCCAAGCCGTTTTTAGTTTGAGAGGAAAGCCTTTGAACACCTATGGTATGACCAAGAAAATCGTTTACGAAAACGAAGAATTCAACCTGCTACAAGCTGCCTTAAATATTGAAGACAGCATGGAGGATTTGCGTTACAACAACATTGTGATTGCCACCGATGCAGATGTTGACGGCATGCACATACGATTGCTGTTGATTACTTTTTTTCTGCAATTTTTCCCAGAGCTGATCAAAGAAGGCCATTTATATATTCTGCAGACACCGCTGTTTAGGGTAAGGGATAAAAAACAAACATTTTATTGTTACAGCGAACAAGAAAAGCAAAACGCCATTACAAAATTGGCTGGTAAACCCGAGATTACCCGTTTTAAAGGATTGGGGGAAATCTCTCCGGATGAGTTTAAGTTCTTTATTGGCGAGGATATTCGGCTGGATCCCGTTATGTTGGACAAAGCCACTACTACTGAGGATCTACTGCAATTTTATATGGGAAAAAACACCCAAGATCGTCAGAAGTTTATCATCGACAATCTAAAAGTGGAGTTGGATGTAGCAGAGGAAATTGTGGAATAGATGGAGGAATTAGAAAACGACCACATACCCAAACATCCCGACCAAGGAGACACCTTAGTCAAGGTCACTGGCATGTACAAAGACTGGTTTCTGGACTATGCCTCCTATGTAATCCTAGAACGGGCTGTTCCTGCCATATACGATGGACTCAAACCTGTGCAACGCAGGATCCTCCATTCGATGAAAGATTTGGACGATGGTCGTTACAACAAAGTAGCCAATATAGTAGGTCATACCATGCAGTACCACCCCCATGGAGATGCCAGTATCGCCGATGCCATGGTTCAAATCGGTCAAAAGGAACTGTTGATCGACACCCAAGGGAACTGGGGAAATATACTTACGGGCGACCGGGCCGCCGCCTCCCGATATATCGAAGCACGACTTTCTAAATTTGCGCTGGAGGTGATCTTCAGCC
>VMHT01111370.1_pt1 | contig 14271 bp, 12 predicted proteins | sample 4693611 | NCBI WGS metagenome assembly VMHT01 (sample SAMN12280063, study PRJNA550983) | marine metagenome | isolation source: seawater sampled from same location over 5 years 0.02-0.2 micron viral filtrate | place: USA: collected off the coast of southern California halfway between the port... ... | reverse complement strand
GTTCCGGCGCCATCGGCGTGCATAATTAGGCAATGCTCGTTGCTCCCGGTAAGATAATCGGGCACGATTTTACAAAATGCTTTAGGAAATAACCCTTTATCTACATTTTTAATGGCATTGTGCACATCTTCTTTTCCGGCTGAAACTCCGCGCTGGGCGTATCTTTTGCTTACTTCCTGACTCATAATTCCTGAATTAAAGCCCCAAAGATAAACAGATTAGATTAGTCACTGAAGTAATCTAAAATAAAAAAGCGATAGCAAATAATACGCTACCGCTTTTCAGCCTAAATTATAAAAACATTTTTTTTACTCCCAATCGGGCATAAATGCATTTTCGTACAATAAGGTTCGGTTCTCGTCCACACTGCCAGGATTTATTTCTACAGTGTATATATTATTCTGAGAAATACCATCGTTAGAAGTATTTACAAAAATAACTTCGGCTTCGTTTGGTGAAAACCTGGGGTCTAAATCGTTTGTCCCATCGGGTTTATTATCACTAATATTTAAAGCTTCCTGGGTGTTTATATTGTAAACGAATAATTGCGAGTTAAGCTGGCGATAATCTTCGCTCTCAAAACCGGAAACATCTCGTGCATATAATACCATATTATTATTAACAGATAGGTTTAGCCCGCCAAGTGCCCCATCTACATTTGAAACAACTGTACTTGTTTTCTGCCCTTCATTGTTTATTAAATAAATAGAAGCATTGTATCCATTAGCATCATTTACCAATAGTGCCATTCTTGAATTATCATTACTCACATCTACTTCTGTAATAAATTTGCCATTAGGCTCACTATAAATTTGCGTAGTACCATCACCGGTTGCATTCACTCTATAAAGTTTACTAAAATTCGGATAAACAAGGCTTGCACCATCATTGGCCCAAGAAAAATCAACTTTATCTAAATTAAAACCGTTCACAGGAATATTGCTGGTAATTTGTTTTTGGCCCGAGCCATCTAAATTCATCGTAAAAAGATGAGTTTGACTACCAATAGTTCTTAAAAATGCAATTTTATCGGTGCGATGTTTTTTTCTAGGTCTAAAACTATTATGATCTGCTGAGGTTAATTGATATTCATTTTCATTAAGATCACGAGAGAAAATCACGTTGTTACCGTTAATTTTCTTTACGTAAGCGATCCTACTTTTAGGAAATTCTAGCGTACTAAAAGTATTCACTTCACTTAACACATCTTCGTTTACACTATCGCTAACTCTTACCTGCCAAAAATATTTATATCCATAATTTAGATCATCTACCGTATAAGTAGTGTCGGTTATATTAGAATATGTTTGTACATTATTATTACGGTCGTTTCTAATTTCTAACTGATAATTTAGATCGTCATCGTCCACATTTTCTGAAGTCCAGGTGAATGTGATATTTCGAGAAAGCCCTTCGCTATTATTTTCGGGAGACACCAGCATTGGAGCTTTAGGAGCAAGGTTATTGGCCGTTTCGGGTTTCATTTCAAAAACTATATTCACCTCACCATCGGGAATTACCTCTACGCCCTGAAATTGGGTAAGCAAGCTATCTTTTCGGGCCTGGACAGAGTACTCTGCAGCTGGTACATTTCTCAATTCAAATTCTCCATTTTCATCTGTAAACACTGTGGAGCTAGCAGGATTGGTTGAGATCCTAACATTCTCTATGGGTTCAAAATTTCCTTCGGTTACTACTGTACCGGTAATAGTGCCAATTTGAACATTATCTATAGTTTCTTCACTACAACCCAAAACTACTATCGCTAAAAAAAGCGTGAAAATATATTTTATGCTTTTCATAATTCTTAATTATTATTTTTAGAACCTCCTAAATAGAAATTTACGCCAATACCAAAATTGAAATAATGGTCGTCTCGAGTTCCATTTATTGTATAATCTAATTCGTCACTAAGGGTAATATTATGTGTCCCAAAAGCTTTTATACCCAAATTATCTTTAATTAGATATTCCATTCCGAGACCATATTGAAACTTGAAAAAGTTATTTTTCGAATCAGGCACATCGGTTTCTGAAAGCCTGGTTAAAAATCCAGCACCGGCCTGAGCATATGGAGTCAATCTATCATTGGGTAATAAAGTATAATTTAAGCCCGCATCAAGCCCTGCAAAGGTTTCGGTAAAAGCTTCTCCGCTATTTAACTCAAATACACTTCCACTTAACTGAAGGGCTAACGAGCGATAAATATCGTTTTTATAATCTATAGTTAATTGAGGCGCTAAATTATTATCAGAAAAATCAGCACTTAATAAAGAGCCTCCTAAACTAATGCCTATTGCGCTACTGTATTTTCTTTCAAAATACTTTCTATTATAAAGTCCTGTTAACTCTTCTTCATCCTTATCACTTCTATACTCGGCAATTAGTTTTTGCGATGCTGTCTCCCCTTCTTTTGGAAGCCATATCTTGTCTTCTATACCTTCTACAATTAACCCCTCAACAGCCTTCTCTATAGCTTCTTTTACAGCTATTTGTACAGGTTCATTTCTAGTGAAACCGGTTTCAGCTTCTAACAAGCGCTGAAAGCTAACATATTTAAATAAACTTGCATCAAGAGCTTGAGAAAGGATAGTTTTAGAAATATATACGTTTTTTAAAATTTTACCGCTAGAAGTAGAAATAGCTCTTAAATAAATAGTCACTCTATCCTGCCTATATTGAGTAGAGGCGCCTACACCAAGGTAACGGGCACCTAAACCACCGGTCATTATATTAGTGTCGTAGGATACAATTCCACCTTCCAATAATATTCCTGCATATAATAACGGTGGCAGCTGTGGTTCGTTACTATTTCCTCCCTGGTATTCCTGCCGGGTAGACCTAATAATATTTCTTTCGTTTAATAGATTTCCGATATTTTCTCTTTCAATAGCGGTAAACCAGCCTGAATCTTCCAGAGCTTTTACCAAAATGGAAGTGGCTCCCTGGGTTACTGCGGTACTAAAAGTACTACCCACATCAGAAGGTTTATATTGTCCCGTAAGATCTCTAAAATTATAAACCCCTACCACCACTTTTTCTTCAGGGGCAGGCAATTTTCTTAGCCTTTTGGTCGTCTCCGATATTTCTCCTGCACGAGGAGCTTCAAAATCTACAGGCTGACTCAAATATGAGCCACAGGAAGTGGAAAGACATACCAATACAGCCAAGAACGATAATTTGTATAAATTCATAGTTGCTTAATTTGGAATGATTACCTGGGTTTGTTCTCCTGTTTCTGTATCTAGAATATTTATTACCAAACCTTCATTAGATGGGTAAATATCTACCGCCAAACTTCCAAAAGAATAGGTGCCTTCTTCAAGTGCTCCCTGCCCAAATTGATCGGTAAATAATCTTCTGGTAACCTGTCCTAATAATTGCGAATTTAAACTGGAAGTAAACCTTTCTAATTCTGATTGTTGTTCTCTTCCTGAAGTGGCATTGGGATCTTTAAAACTATTCTGTGCCTCGGCCGAACTTAAAAGCCATTGATAGTTGTAAGGATTTCCTCCAAAAGCGGGGTTAGTAGGTCGATAAACTAAATCCTGGGCATTTGATGTAAAAAAACACCCCAGAATAAAGATTAATGATAAAATTGGTTTCATTTATAATAGTTTGGATTAGTATTGCATAATTTGCTGTTTCTGTCTTCTCAAATTCTGAAAATAACGGTTAACTCTTTGCAGGGCTACTCCAGCCATTTCTTCTAGATAATCCAGTTTTGGCCGGGAATAAAATTGAAATACTATTTGATTTTCAATCTTTACCATAATCTTTGTAGTTCGCCCGAAACTTATCATTTCGTCAATTTCAATTATTTTATTCTCTGGATTCTGACTTAACTGGTATTTTTGATAGAAGAAATCATAAAAATCTTTTCCGGGTTTGGTTTTTGTATTTTCAGTAACCAAACCATAAAGTTGAATACCTTCGTTGTCTTTTTTATAAGACAAGTTTTCATTTTTAGCAGCCTGGCTCAATGGCTCGTATACCTTTCTGGCTGTACCAAGTAATTTATCTTCCTCATCATAGATAAGCAATAAGATAATGGTTTGCATTTGTGGATTTATGGAAACAGAAGTAGTGGAAAGCGAACTGGTTTCATAAGGCTCTAAAGTAAAGAAGCCTGACTGTGCATTTTTTGATGAATTATTGGAAACTTTAGGATTGGAGGTAATTACCGATAATTCGTACCGCAGCCCATAACTAACATTAGTTTTATTTTGTGCTATCCCTGTAACCTCCAGAATATCGTTTTTATTATCGTTGGTATTAATGATTGCTTCTACCTCAGAATTAAAGTTTTGACCACACAAAAATGCAGGCATACATAAGCATATTATGCAAACAAAAACTTTCATAAACTAAAAGCTTAATTAAAATTTCTCACCACTATAGTCCGGGACTCCCCCGTCATATTAAATTGTAAGTTATCTCCTATATCATTAGATCCAAATCGCTCAAAATGCAAGTTATTACCGGTTTGATTAAGCTCAATTGAAGCAGCGGCATTGGTATTATATATTTGATCAAAAAAGTTATTGTTATTACCCTGCTGGTTTATAGTGCTTGTATAATCTTCAACATTTACTTTTATTCCAATATAATTAAAGTCCCCATTTTGGTTATAGGAAGCATTACTACTTTGAGATCTAATAGTAGCATCTATATTATTCCCCTCTCCCACCTGCTGAATAAAAACTCTATTTTCATTTAGAGCTTTTGCTGAAGTAGTTTTCACCGGATCAAAGTTTTCTGAGAACATTTGCATTTCCAATAATGAAGGCTTGGGAATATTTTCAATTTGAGAAAAAACCCCTAGCGTACAGAATAAAAATATAATATTTAGTATAGTTGTTTTCATTTTCTTTATAAAAATATTAAAAAAAAGCGGCATGTTTAACATACCGCTCTTTTTATTTAAAAATTTTAGTTAGCTATCATTCCATTACCATTACTTTGAAATACTGTAGAAGCATTTCGTCCTCCGGTTTGAAATACATCGCTATCGTGGTTGCTTCCAAATTGAGTAACCGTTGAATCATGTCCCCAACCATTTTGCTCTACCATACTTAAGTTATCCATTCCAGACTGCATTACTAAAGATTCTTCACCAGCTCCTTTTTGAAGATCGTGAGCCTCGTTTCCAATCCCAAATTGCATTTGAACAGAAACATGATTATTACCTTGCTGCTCTATCTTTGCATAGTTATCCTCACCCATCTGAACCTGTGCAGCTGTAGAATTATTAGTGCCATTTCCATACTGAGATGCCTGATAGATATATGCTCCGTTATCTTCTCCAACCTGAACCTGGTAGCCTTCATTAGAACCTCCGGCTCCAAAATGGTTTTGGTTTAGCTGACCAAAGTTACCGGCACCTGACTGCATTTGTACGGCAAGGTTATCCCCCTGGTTTTGTACTACCACTCCCTGGTTACGATCTCCCATTTGCATTTGGGATGATGTATTTTCCCAACCTCTTTGGAAAGTATTAGCTCGGTTATTATCCCCGTTTTGTTCCTGGGAAGCATCATGATCTGTACCTGCCTGGTCAATGCGTGCATCGTTCATTGCCCCATCTTGAGTTGCAACCGCAGCATTTGATGTACCGGCCTGAAGGATCACCGCTATATTAGCATCACCTTCCTGATTTATATCTGATTCGTTACTTGTACCATCCTGGTCTGTAGTTGCATTGTTACTCATTCCTACCTGGGTAACAACAGCAGAGTTTAAATCTCCATTTTGGTCTACATCACTCTCGTTAGATTGCGCAAACATCGCTGCACTAATAGTTAAAGCACTTAAGCTTAAAATTATTTTTTTCATAATATTAATTGAAATTTATTCTTACTTTGATTTATTAAAACGTTGGTCCAACAGGTCCTGGAACGCTAACAGCTCCAGGCGAACTCTGAAGCACAGATGCACTGTTATTATTACCTACCTGATTGATGTCGCTATTATGCATATCTCCAACCTGGTCAGTGCTTGCTCCGTTAGATAATCCATTTTGTCTGTGCATTGCCCAGTTATTATCACCAAACTGAGTTAGCACAGAAGTATTAAATCCTGCTCCAGCTCCTGTTTGAACGGTATTCGCATAGTTATCGTCACCCGTTTGTTCTTGTAAAGAAATATTACTACTAAAATATTGTTGGGTATTAGCATAGTTACCATTTCCAGTTTGTGCCTGGCGTGAGAGATTATTGTCATTCCCCTGGTAAGCATTCATTTCATTATCGTCACCTTCTTGATACTGAATTGCGAATTGAGAATTTCCTCTTTGTGTAACTTTAGCGTAATTAGCTTCTCCGTATTGCTCCTGTTGTGCAAAACTATTTTGTGCACTTTGCCAACCAGTTAGAGCCTCACCTTGTTCAATTATTGCAGTATTATCTGTACCTAAATCTACAAGCGGATTCCCTTGAAATTGGAAAGCGGAATTATCATCACCCCACTGGCGAATATCTCCTGAATTACCAGTTCCTATTTGTTGAACTTGAGCTCCATTTGAATTACCTTCCTGAAGTACTATGGAAGAATTTAACTCCCCATCCTGAAATACACTAGCACTATTAAAAATTCCAATTTGATCTATATCAACAACATTATTTGGTTCAGTTGAACCGGCATCTCCTAATTGAGTAACAAGCGCTGTATTGAGGATACCGTCCTGATCCACATTAGAAAGATGAGAAGAACCTTCCTGATACACGTCTGAACCATTAAGATCACCGGCTTGATTTATAAATGCGATGTTATCATCATCAATCTGAACAAGTAAAGACTCATTCCCAGTTCCAGACTGGTTTACTGTAGCTTCGTGATTTGCATTTTCGTCACTATCACCACCTTCTTGAGTGATTTCTGAAAGGTTAGCTGCTCCAACTTGAGTAACAGCGGCCGAGTTGGCATTTCCGTTTTGATTTACATCGCTATCATTGTTTTGAGCGAATGTTACAGCACCACATAATAAAACTGCTGTTCCTAAAATTACTTTTTTCATTTTTAAAGAATTAAAAGATTAATAAATAATGGTTTTTTAACACATTTATTAATGTGCGTCAAATAATACTTGAATGTAATTTGTGGGGCAGCGCTTGGGAAGAAGTAGGGTTATTCCTTATTGCATAGCTAAACTATACTATTTTAAAGAAGCATCGCAAAGTTTTCGATAGAAGACCTAAAAAATCGGTATTCTGATGTTTTTAACACAAATAACCTGAAAAAATTAAACCAAGGATCAAGTTTAAATCTGGTAAAAAAGCTATTCATATTTTTTGATCGATGTAAAACAATAAAAAAAGGATAGCTAAAAACTATCCCTTTTTTATTAATTCTTATCCTAGTTGCTTTGAGTAACTACAGAACTATTATTATTTCCAATCTGGTTTACAGTACTCATATGATTTGCGCCAGTTTGAGTAGAAGAACTCATATTCATATCACCGATTTGTTCAGAAAATGCGGTATTACCCATTCCATCCTGGAAAATAGTTGCAGAGTTACCATCACCTTCGATGATAACACCATCATTTTTATACCAAGCAGTACCAACCATATTACCATTACCAAACTGATCAACATCAACGGTGTTATTTGATCCAGCGATTCTACCTGTAGCTGTATTTTGATTACCGTCTACCTCTACATTTAGAATATTTCCATTAGCAGAAGGCTCCCAACCATCAGAATTATCAGCGATTGACCAATCACCTTTATTTTGATCTCCGTCTGTATCGATGTCCACATCATTATTATCACCGTTTACACCAACACGATTTAAATTACCATTACCAAAGTGATTCGCATCAATATCATTATTATCCCCTCCTTTTACTCTGGCTTCCATTCTATTACCATTACCTTCCTGATATATCGTAATATCATTATCATCGGAGAAATAAGAATTTCCCGATTTTGTAGCGTTGGCAACAGCCGTATTTAAATCTCCAATCTGGTCAACATCTACCATATTACGATCCCCTTCAATTGTCTGATAAGAATTATTCATACCACCAACCTGGTCTGTATAATTTTCATTAAGATCACCTGTTACAGTGACAATAGAAGAATTCATACCTCCTAAACCTCTAACCGGACCGTATCTCTGATTTGTTTTAGCCACGTTATTATCTCCAGTTTGGTAAATAATAGATGAGTTATCATCACTAAAAGTTACCGTTGATCTGGCAGTGTTACCATCACCTAATTGATCAATCATACTTCCGTTACGGCTACCAATTTGCTTTACATAAGCATTATTATCGTTTCCTACCGATGTTGTAGTTATAACGTTGTCTTCTCCGTCTTGAGACCTTGCAAAAGAAACGTTGTCTTCTCCTGTTTGAACAATTGTTGCCAGGTTACGCTTCACTTTGAAAGGCTGAGAACCAGCTTGCTCTATTACCGACTCGTTGCTAACACCAGTTTGAGTAGCGCTGGCTTCGTTTTCAGTACCATTTTGAAGAACATCAGAATCATTATAGGCACCTACTTGAGTCACTGCCGCTGAATTTGAATTTCCATTTTGGTAAACATCGCTGTCATTACTTTGTGCGAATACTACAGCACCACATAATAAAGCCGCTGTTCCTAAAATTACTTTTTTCATTTTTAAAGAATTTGATAAAATTAATAAAGATTGTTACACATTATTTTAATGCGTTGAGTAAAACTTGCAAGTAATTTTGGGGCAGTGAGTGGGAAGAAGTAGGGTTTTCCCTTACACACTGCTAATCTATATTATTTTTAAGCTGTATTGTAAAGTTTTCGACAGAACACGCAAAAAATCGTTATTACGATATTTTTTAACTTAAAACATATAAAAAACAAAAAAAGTCCAGGTTAAGACCTGGACTTTCGTAAGAAAAAACTTATAAATGCTGGGTTAGAATTGAAAATTCAGGGAATCTCGGGCTACCACTTTATCACTATTAAAAATATAGAGTTTGATTATGGTACTGTTTCCGGGATTATGGGAAATAGAAGTATTAGATAATATTTTGGTAGCTGAAGCGGGAAGTGTAAAATTACCCGATTGTTTATTTTGGGAAGAATTGCTGTTGTTTTCATTTCCGGTAACTACCGAAAGTACATAACGCAACTGGTATGCTTGTGAAGTATTATTTATTGCCTGGCCAGAAATATTTAATAACCTATTTTTGGTTTCCAGGTTTATTTTTGCATCAATATTATTCTTTTTGTCATCCTGACCAAAAGCAGCACTAAAACATAAAAGCATTAAAAATAAGGCCGGAATGTTTATACAATTTCTCATTGAAAATTTCTTACAATTATGGATCTGGTCTCCCCGGTTTGGATGATTTTTAAATTGTTGCTTATAGAATTTGCACCATATCTTTCAAAATGAAGGTTGTCGCCTTGCTGCAATAGGTTAGCCGACACATCCTGGTTTGCATTTAGGGTAAAATCAAAGGCATTATTATTATTGCCATTCTGGATAATTGTACCATCTAAATTTTTAGCATCTATCATAAAGGAGATATTGTTTGAATCTCCATACTGAAATAATTTTAGATCACTATTTTCTGAAGAAGTATAAGTATCGATGTTATTATTTGCTCCAATTTGTTCTATAAAAATCTGGTTTCCTACTGGGATTTCTTTGTTAGGTTCCGGCTTTTGAAAATTAGAAAAAGGGAACTGCAGTAAACTAGAATTACCAAATTCCATCTTTTCACTAATAATTTTTTCTTCTTCCGGATTTAAGAGACCTTGTGAAAACCCTTCATTGACGAAAAATATTAACAGTAAAATATATAAGTAAGTTCTCATAGGTAAAATTTTTCGAAAGTTAAAAGTAGACATTGATATTGCAATGCCTACTTTTCTTTATAAGAATTATTTTAAATTCTTAAGGATTAGTTTGAGTTACACTAGCACTATTACCACCCATTTGCGTAACATCACTTATATTCCATCCATTCCCAGATTGCATAACGGTAACTGTGTTATCTGAAGTTGAAAATGATTTGCCTTGATCTATGCGAGAATAATTTCTTTGATCAGTTTGAGTTACATCGGCGTAGTTAGACACCCCAGATGGACCATGAAAACCAGATGCTGAGCTCAAACCACCGTCAAGTTGATTTACTATCGAAACATTTCCTTCACCCTGTTGATGAAGATTAGAACCATTATCATCCCCAGTTTGGGTTACCCATTCTCCGTTGGTATATCCACCAATCTGGAGAGAAGGTGCGTTTTGAGTTGTTTCCTGTAAAGACACGATAGAGTTACGATTTCCTGTTTGGCTGTGTTCTGCATAGTTACCTTCCGATTGGTTAGGTCCTGATACTTGTTCCAATACTACACTATTACTGTTCCCATTTTGATATACATCAGCATAATTATTGTCATATCTCTGCAGAACATCGGCATCATTTCCATCCCCAGACATAGTTCCACCGGTCTGGTAAACTTTGGCATAATTATCTTCAGCATTGCCATTATTACCTTGTTGTATTTTAGAGTTATTATCTTCTCCATATTGGTCAACTATAGCTTCGTTACCATCCCCTTGTTGATCAATATCAGAAATTTGGAAAGCATTATTACCACCATCTTGTAAAACCGTAGCAGAATTTGCCAGTCCACTCTTTTTCATATTACCAACATCTCCAGATTGATCGATATCAGACCAATTAACTCCAATTTGATCTACTATAGCAGAATTTTCTCTAAACTCCTGATCTACAGTACTCGTATTCTGCCCTGATTGAGTGATTTGAGCATCATTTAAATAACCTGTTTGTGTAACGCCGCTAGTATTCACTGTCGGCATGGTTTGTGCAAATCCGAATGCTCCAAACATTAGCGCTGCTGCGCAAAAAATCGCTTTTTTCATAATAAATAAATTTAGATTAGTATTAAACATTAATAAATTACGTATTCAGCTTGGGGCTAAAATTTGGGGCGAGGCTTGATCTAGGAAATTGGTCCAAAATCATTAACTTTCATTGTAAACAAAAAAATGTGTAGGGAACGTATAAGAAATCTTTAATCAGGGGTTTGATTACTTCCTTAGCACATTGCTAAAGTAATTGATTTTTTACATGTAAAATGAATATATCCTAAGTTTTCGTTAAAAAGCAAGTAGGAAAATTCACATATTCTCTAAAAACCTAATAAAATTAATATCTCACTAGATATTCTAATAACTAGGATTTTTTTATATAGGGAAATCCCCCACGTCCTTTTCTTACATCTTTGTTAAAAAAAAACCACGTGCATTACACGTGGTTTTTATACTTATTTAATTCAAAGAATTATCTGGTAAAAAGCAACTCTCTGTATTTAGTTAATGGCCAAAGCTCATCATCTACTACAAGCTCTAGTTTATCACAGTGATATCTTATTTCGTCAAAGTATGGTTTTACATCATCACAGTAAGCGAAGGCACGTTTTTCAGCATCTTCAATCTTATTGGCAACTTTTCTAGCCTCAATCATTGCTTTAACACCACTATTGATTTTCGCAATATGCGCAGAAATCTCTTCGATAATTTCTAATTGCTCGTTAGAATGTTTTTTGAAGTCTTCATTATAAATATGCTTCAAACCTTCTACATTCTCAATAAGAATGTTTTGATATCTAACCGCAGTTGGAATCACGTGATTTCTGGCAATATCCCCAAGAATTCTACCTTCAATCTGGATACGCATCGCATAATCTTCAAGCTGAATTTCATGACGGGCTTCCAATTCAATTTTATTCATCACTTTTAGATCTTTAAAAAGTGACCTTGTCTTTTCAGAAACAAGGGCTTTAAGTGCTTGAGGCGTTGTTCTGTTATTACTTAAACCACGCTTTTTAGCTTCTTTTTCCCAGGCTTCTCCATACCCATCTCCTTCAAAACGAATATTTTTTGATTTCTTGATATATTCTCTAAGAACGTTAAAGATGGCGTCATCTTTCTTCATCTTTTCGCCCTTTATTAATGCGTCAACTTCAGTTTTAAACTCAATAAGTTGCTTGGCTAGAATAGAATTTAGAATTGTCATTGGGTTACCACAGTTAGCGGTAGAACCTACTGCTCTAAATTCAAATTTATTACCGGTAAAAGCAAAAGAAGAGGTACGGTTACGGTCGGTATTATCCAGTAATATTTCTGGAATTTTACCAACTACGTTAAGTTTTAATTCTGTTTTTTCCTTTGGAGATAACTTTCCATCGGTTACTTTTTCTAATTCATCCAGCACTTCGGTTAACTGAGAACCAATAAAGGCTGAAATGATTGCTGGTGGTGCTTCGTTAGCTCCTAACCTATGATCATTAGATGCACTTGCGATCCCGGCTCTTAGAAGTTCTTCGTTATCGTGAACTGCTTTAAGAATATTGATAAAGAAGGTAAGAAACTGAAGATTCTTCATTGGCGTAGTACCTGGAGCTAATAAATTAGTACCAGTATCTGTAGACAGTGACCAGTTATTATGTTTCCCACTACCGTTAATTCCAGCAAATGGTTTTTCGTGTAAAATCACCTTAAAGTGGTGTTTTTCTGCAATTTTGCTCATAATATCCATAATTAATGAATTATGGTCTACGGCAAGGTTTCCTTCTTCAAAAATTGGAGCCAGCTCAAACTGATTTGGCGCTACCTCGTTATGACGTGTTTTTACCGGAATACCAAGTTTCATACACTCAATTTCCAGGTCACGCATATAAGCCAATACCCTTGATGGTATTGAACCAAAATAATGATCGTCTAATTGTTGTCCTTTTGCAGGAGAGTGACCAAGCAAAGTACGTCCGGCCAAAGTAAGGTCCGGGCGGGTTGCTGCTAAAGCCGAATCAATAAGAAAGTACTCCTGCTCCCATCCTAAGGTAGCCGTAACTTTAGAAACATTTTTATCAAAATATTTAGCTACAGAAGTTGCAGCCTGATCAACAGATTGAAGCGCTCTTAAAAGTGGCGTTTTAAAATCTAGAGCTTCACCGGTATAAGAAACAAAAATAGTTGGAATACAAAGGGTTGTTCCCCAAAGAAAGGCAGGAGAAGTAGGATCCCAGGCGGTATATCCTCTAGCTTCAAAAGTATTTCTTATCCCTCCACTAGGAAAACTTGAGGCATCTGGCTCTTGTTGCACTAAAGCACCTCCACCAAATTTCTCTATTGCAGTACCGTCACCCTGAGTTTCAAAAAAGGCATCGTGTTTTTCTGCGGTTGCCCCTGTTAGTGGCTGAAACCAGTGCGTATAATGTGTTGCACCTTTAGCAATAGCCCATTCTTTCATCCCGGTAGAAATATGGTCTGACACTCTACGGTCAATTTTCTTACCGGTTTTAATAGCTTCCATCACATTCTCATAAGCTTCCTTGGTAAGGTATTGCTTCATGGAGGCTTCGTTGAACACATTTGTTCCAAAAAGCTCAGACCTTCTGGCCGGCTCTTCAATTTTAACCGGCTTACGGTTAAAAATTTCTTTTAAAGCTTCAAATCGTAAAGTTGACATATTGATGTTGTTTGATAATTTTGAATTTCAGCTAACAAATGTATGTATTTTTCAATACACCCCACCAAACAACTAGGCTCTGATTCTAATTTTTATGTTTTTCTTAATACACCCCCTTAAAATTAACCCAAAAATGCAAGACCCGTAAAAATTACATAGCTCACAAATAAAATCGCACCTTTATATCTGCTGAAAAGGAACTTTTTTGGCAGAAAAGCCAGTGGAGCAATTGCAAAAGCAACTCCAATCATCCAAAAAATGTCGTTGGTAAGTATTTGATCTGATTGAATATAAATAGGTTGAATCATAGCCGTAATCCCTAAAACCGAAGCAATATTAAAAATATTCGAGCCAATAAGGTTTCCTAATGAAAGCGCTTTTTCTTTCTTCAGTGCAGCAATAACTGAAGCAGCAAGTTCAGGAACACTGGTTCCAATAGCAATCATAGTAACCGAAATCACTCTCTCGCTCACTCCAAGCATTGTGGCAAGGTCTACCGCACCATCTACCAGCAATTCTGAACCTCCCCAAAGCGAAACACCTCCAATAAGCAACCAAATAATCATTTTAAAGTTAGAGGTGTCTTTTAAAGAATCATCTATACCTTCTACTGCTATCTCAGTCTTTCTGCGAGATCTTCTTATTAACAAAAACAAAAAGAGGATTAGTCCAACAAATAATATAACACCTTCTAAACGAGAAATATTTCCACCGGTACTTAAAAAATAATAGAGTGCAATGGAAAATATCATCATTGCCGGCCAGTTAAATCGGTAGAATTCTCT
>VMHT01170912.1_pt1 | contig 14273 bp, 13 predicted proteins | sample 4693611 | NCBI WGS metagenome assembly VMHT01 (sample SAMN12280063, study PRJNA550983) | marine metagenome | isolation source: seawater sampled from same location over 5 years 0.02-0.2 micron viral filtrate | place: USA: collected off the coast of southern California halfway between the port... ... | reverse complement strand
TATCTATAAGTAAAATGCGAGCCGATGGGCTCGCATTTTTTTTGATTTTGATCGAAATATCTCATTTAAAAAGAATATTTATAGTGAATAATTATATTTATCTTTATTGCCTATGCAAGACGATTTGGCCATTGTTATTCCCTGCTACAACGAAGCCAATCGATTGCCCATTTCAAAGTTTGAAGATTTCCTCCCCCTTAACTCCAATGTCTTCATTTTTTTCGTTAATGATGGATCAAATGACGAGACAGAGGAAGTTATGGCGACCCTAAAAAATCAGTTTTTCAAACAAATAGAAATACTCCATTTGCCGCAAAATCAAGGAAAGGCGAATGCTGTTTTAAAAGGAATGATGAAAGTTTTGGAGGAGAAACGTTTTCACAAAGCAGCTTATCTGGATGCCGATTTGGCCACTAGCCTTGAAGAGTGTTTGCGCTTGTCTATGTACGTCAAAGAAAAGGTGGTCTTGGCTTTTGGATCTAGAATTTTAAAATTGGACAATCAAATCAAAAGAAAATGGTACCGTTTTATTTTAGGCAGAGTAGTTGCAACAGCTATTTCTAAAACTTTAGAGCTGAGTATTTATGATTCTCAATGTGGATGTAAAATTTTTGAAGCTCAGACCGCAAAGAAAATTTTTGATAAAGCTTTTATTTCCAAATGGCTTTTTGATGTTGAAATTTTCTTTAGAATGATCCGTCTTTACGGGAGACCCGAGATTCAAAATCATCTCAGAGAAATTCCGCTTAAGGCTTGGATAGATACTCCCGATTCCAGAGTCAGTCCTTCCTATTTTTTTAGGTTATGGTGGGATCTTTTTAAGATCAAAAAAAAGTATAAAAGTTGAGTTTAATAAAAAAAATCAATAAGGATTTTAGATCGCTCTATGGTTTGATATTTATACTTCTGGCCGGAATCCGCTTGTTTTTCAACGCTGTCATTCCCCTGACAGACAAGACAGAGGCGCGCTATGGAGAGGTTGCCCGATTGATGGCAGAAACCGGAAACTGGGTCGTTCCCCAAATTGACTATGGCGTTCCCTTTTGGGCAAAGCCCCCACTCTCTACTTGGCTTTCGGCCGGGAGTATCCGCTTATTTGGAAATGGTGAATTTGCGCTGAGACTTCCCTATTGGATCGTTGCTGTTTTGATCGCTTTACTGCTGGTGCCCTATGGACACCAAAAAAAAATCAATGGATTGATTCCAGGAATTATTCTTTTCACCCTTCCAGAATTTTTTCTCCATGCCGGGGTACTCTCTACCGATATGATGCTCTCCTTTTCGGTTGCTTTAGCAATGATGGGGTTCTGGGAATTCCTGCATTCTGAAAAAAACACAATCCCGGGATTACTTTTTTTTGTGGGAATAGGCCTCGGCTTACTGGCCAAAGGGCCAATCATTGGTGTGCTGAGTTTTCCTCCCCTTTTTATATGGTGTCTTCGCCATCGAATTTCTTTAAGGAGAATCCTTCAAATTCCATGGGTATCAGGGGGACTTTTAACCCTATTGATTGCTCTTCCTTGGTACTGCCTGATGGAAAAAAATTCTCCCGGTTTTATAGACTATTTTGTCGTAGGAGAACACTTTCTCCGCTTTATCGACTCCTCTTGGACAGGGGACAAATACGGTTTTCCCAAACAACAACCCTTGGGGATCATTTGGGCCTTTCTTTTGGCGGGTGCTTTGCCATGGTCTTTTGTTCTTTTGGGTCAACTGAAATACAGATTGCGAAAAATATGGAACGATCCTTGGCAACTCTTCCTGTGGCTTTGGATTCTATGGACTCCCCTTTTCTTCACTTTTTCAAAAAGTTTGATCCATACATACACCCTTCCGGTAATGATTCCCATAGCTCTTTTAATCACCCATTACTGGCCCACCTCTGAAAGAAAAAAAACCACACTTTACATTGCTGTGGTTCTACCCGTTTTGTTGTTTGGAGCTTACTTTTTGGAACCCACCCAAAAGATGCTGTCTGACAGCACAGACAAAACCTTAGTGTTCCATCCCGAGGTCGAATCCTCAAGACTTTATACATTCCCCTCAAAATCTTATTCCAGCCAGTTTTACTCTGAAGGAAAAATAAAAATCATTACTCCCGATACGTTGGAAAAAATGGTTGGGGATTCCGTTGGTTTCTCCATCATCATAAAAAACAGATTGCTTGAAGATCTTTCACCCGAAGTTGTCAATAAATTAAAACTACTGGTGAATAGAAGAAAAGATGGTCTTTACCAATTAAAATAAATTCAAATCGTATTTTTACAATCTTATTAAATATTAAAACATAAATTGAATCAAATTGAGTGAAAATGATCTTTAGAAAATGTGATGTCAATCACATTTTCATTTATCTTATATCCTTCATTGTTCAGGGTCAGATCTCAGGAACTGTTCTGGATAAAAATACCAACATCCCCATTGAGTATGCCACAATAATCTTGAAACAGGATGGTAAAATTTTGGAAGGAACCATTTCAGAACCTGACGGTAGTTTTCTTCTCCCCATTTCGGCCAATGGCAACTTTAACTTAGAGATCTCATTTCTTGGCTATCAGTCCTTAGAGTCCGCTATCATTGGCATCCAAACAAATATTCCCCTTGATCTTGGAGTTATCGGCCTACAAACTACCCAAAATTTGTTGAATGAAGTGGTTGTCAATACTTATCGCGCAGCCGTTCAAAATAAAATTGACCGACAGGTTTATTCGGCCAGTGAGTTTTCAATTGCTAAGGGTGGCACAGGAATGGATATCATCAGAAATCTGCCTTCGATAACCATCAATAGTTTGGGCGAAATCAACTTTAGAGGAAACTCCGGTTTAGTAGTGTTGCTAAACAACAAACCCGTACAGTCTGACATTAAAAGTTTATTGAATCAAATTCCCGCCAACAGCATCAAAAATATCGAGATCATCACTGCTCCTTCCGCCCAATACGATCCAGAAGGAAAAGCGGGAATCATCAATATACTGACCCTTAAAAATGCGCTACAAGGAGACTATTTTCAGGTCAATACCCTATTGGGTTCTCCATCTGTTGAAGACTATGAAAACGCTCATCCCTCCCAACGTTATGGTGCAGACATCACCTACAACACATTAGGGGAAAAATGGAATTTTTCATCCGGTTTGAGCTTTCAAAGAAATGACATCTCTGGGAGGAGAGAAGGAGACGTTTATACGATCATTGGCGATAAGAACACCCGGTTTCCCTCTGATGGGGAACGCAGCTTTGACGAGATCAATTACTCGGGACGACTGACCGCCGATTATCAGCCTTCGGATAACAACCTGTTTTCACTTGGGCTTTATGCCGGAAAAAGAACCAAAGAGCGAACGGCAGATATTCTCTATTATAACAATTATGCCCTTACTGATAAAATCGACTACCGGTTTCAATATTACAATGAGAATCTGAGGATCAGAAAAAGTGATTTTGTTTTGGGGAGTTTGGACTACGATCATCGTTTTGAAAATTCAGCTCAACTCAACACCTCTGTTCTTTATGAGTACACCCTTTTGGGAGGGCCTACTACCAACAGAAATTTAGGTCATCCGGACAATACCATCGTCTATCAAGATGAATATAACACTAATGATAACCCTCTATACGGTTTGCGGATCAATCTGGATTATACTTTCAAGCCCTTGAGTATCGGCACCCTTAAAATGGGTTACCAATACCGGAATTTAGACCATACCGGAGATTTTGTCTATGAACGAAAAAACAATGAGACACAGTTTTTTGAGTTGGTTACCGAATTTTCATCTGAAGTAAATCTCCGGCGATCCATACATTCGGCTTATTTGCAACATAATATCCCTTTTGAAAAATGGAATTTTGCCGCAGGCTTGCGCATAGAAAATATGGATCGGGACTTATCTTTGAAAGATAAAACCGGGCAATTGGATGAAAACTACTCATTGAATTTTATCAAGCTTTTCCCTTCTGCCAGTATTCAATACCAATTGAAGGAAAACCTTTCAATAAGCCTTGCTTACAGCAAAAGAATAGAACGTACCACTACCTTCAAAATGAATCCCTTTCCTGAAAGAGAACACTCCGAAACTCTTGAACAAGGTGACCCCAACTTGCACCCCGAGTTGATGGACCAAGTGGAACTGGGTATGAGTTATAAAGATAAAAAAGGCAACCGTTTGTTTTCAAGCTTTTACTTTCGCAATGTAAATCATTTGATCAACAGGGTTAATACGGTATATAACGATACCATTTTGAACCGTATATACTCCAACGTAGGCAATGCCAAGGTCATAGGCAGAGAAATGACAGCGGAATATAATCTGGGCAAAAAATTTAAAATCTTAGCCTCCAGTAACTTTTATTACAATATCATTCAAGGATCATTTGACGGTCATATTGTCAATAAAGGTGCATATGCCTACAACTTAAACTTTAACAGTACTTATCGTTTTTCGCATACGGCTTTTGCTCAGTTTACCTTGAATTATATTTCCAGCCTCATTACTGCCCAGGGAAAAGATTCTGAATACTATTCGCCTAATTTAACCTTTGTCAGGCGGTTTTGGAACAACCAATTGACCGCATCTCTACAATGGAAAAATATTGATCTGGGGCTGATGAACAGTAATGAACAACGGATTACCACCCATAGAGCAGACGAATTTTACACTACCACCAATTATGTTTATGAGGTAGATATGATCCTGCTAAGCCTGAGTTTTAATTTCAAAAACCGAAAAAACACGACCAAGTTCATCGATAGCGAATTTGGAAAAAGGGAGTTCTAAATTTTGTGTGAGCCATCGCAAAAAGGCATGTCTTTGGACTTGGTACACCCACAGAGGGTAAATCTGTTTCCGTGTTTTACAGGGTTTCCCTCCAAATCGGTGAGGTTTACCTTACCTTCTACGACAATCTGCCCTTTGGCTTTTCGATAAATCCTTGGGGTTCGTTCTTCGTTCAAATCTGATGCCATTGTTTTTTTAATGTTCTTCGATTAAATGATCCATCCTTCTATTGACCAAATCGTTGGGTTTGTCGTACCACTCAGAAGGAAAAATTTCTTTAGATAAATTGAATTTCAAATGGGGCTTTAAGTTTTTGATTAGGGCCACACTATTGAGAATGAGATTGGCCTCTGTCTCTGATTTGGCATTTTTGAGCAATACTTCAACGATTTTATGATCGAAAAAAACTTGGTTCAACAAAAGGTATTCCATGGCGCGTGCCCGAACTAAGTTCTCGGGATCCTGATGCAACAAGTTTTTGATTTGAGGGATCAATGTTTTTGCCTTTTCTCCAAAAGAAGTGCATACCACCAAAGCCCAATACCTTTTCCAAGGGTTATCATCGGTCAGAACTTGTTTTATTTGTGCTTGAACTGTATCAAAACTTGACAAGTTAAGGTCTGCAATAGCCATCAATTCCTTGATTTCCTCCTGATTTTTTTGTCCAAAAGCTACAGGATTTTCGATTGCATGCTCTAACAAATAAGGTTCGGGATAAAAACTAAGATCGGGTAGAGCAGCGAGTTTTTCTTGTAACTGCTTTCTCATCAAAATCAATATTTGCTGATGTTCGGGACTTGCGGAAAGGTCATTGACCTCATGGGGGTCTTGCTCTATATCGTACAGTCCCTCAGGGCCTCTGGGTTCAAAAAATTGCCGCTGTTCTTCGTTCAGCTTTCCTGCGGTATAAAGTGCATCCCACTCCTGAAATGCAAGCATTTTATAACGGTAAAAATTAAATAACGCATCAATATTAAAGGGTTGATAATTTCTGATGTACTTGTATTTTCCAACCCTCAGGGTTCTGACCAAGTCGTATTTCTCATCGAAGCGGTCAGCGTAACCAAAAGTTGTATTCTTTTTTTTGATTTTTGAGGCTTCCGAAAATTCTCCTGAAACCGCTGTACCGTCAATGCTTTCGGGAGGAAAAATCCCCGCTAAAGAAAGTACTGTAGGAGCCAAATCGACAAACTCAACAAAACTCTTGGCCCTTGACCCTCTTCTGTGGTGGAAAAGGTGTTCCCATTTTTTCGGGACATAAACCACCATAGGAACCTGAAGTCCGCTTTCATAGGCATATCCTTTGCTTCTGGGCAGAACCCCTCCATGATCCCCAAAATAAAAAATGATGGTGTCCTCCATAAGTCCTTGTTGGTCCAGATCAGCGATGAATTCTCCCATTAATTGGTCTGCCAAAACATGTCTGTTCTGAAAATGATAGTAGGAGTAACGAAAAGTTTTGGTGTCGGGATGATAGGGAAAAACTTTGATGTTTTCCAACTCTTGGTCAGGAGTCTTATCAATTTTCTTTTGATCAAAATGTAGATTCCCTTCATGGGTCACCGTATGATTTTGCACATGAAAAAAGGGCTGGCCCGGCTTTCTGTTTTTGTAAGTAGCTTTTTTGGAAGATTCATCCCATACGCCCTCGGGAAGAATAAAATTATAGTCCTGTTTTTGGTTGTTTGTGGTATAATACCCCGCCTTTCTGAGATAAAACGGGAATGGCATCACCCCTTCCGGCAATGGTGCATGCTGCGCCCTTCGGTGGAATTGGGTAAATATTCTGGGGGCATAGCAGCCGGTAATTAGGGTACTTCGGGCCACAGAACAGACCGGTGCATTGGAAAAAGCATTGTCAAAAACAATCCCTTTTTTTGCTAATTTTTCAATGGACGGCATGGCGGCACCGTCTCCATTGTACAATTTCATGTGGTGGGGAGCATTGTCTTCGGTGGTCAGCCAAACGATATTGGGATAAGATTGATCTTTTGGATTACATGGTGAATAGATCAGCAACAGTCCCAATAGAATTGAAATATGCATAAATTACAGTTGAGAGTATGGTAGAGCGGTTAAAAAAGTTCGGCTTATCGAAGAGCAACAACTGTCTTTGTAGGCGGGGTCGCTTTTCAACTTTCTCCAAGTAGGATGGTCAAAAAACTGTCCCCAGTTCTGATTACGCTCCTCCAAGCTTTCAAAAGCAAGCATATAGGTCAGACAAGGCATTCGCCCCCCTGCAATTTTATCCCCAAAAAAAACAGACCCAAAATCCAACTGATCGAATAGCTCCAGTTCACCCTCGTTGAACATATTGACTTTTCTTCGGTAAGCATCCTCCGAATGACTTTCATAAGTACGCAATTCAAAAAATCGGTTTTTATCATCGGGCTTGATCATTTTGGGCATTCCATCAAAAGCCCTGTAAAGCGAAGTCTCATATCGATTGAAAATGGGCTTGTTTACAGGACTGAGTTCGGCTGAAGCTTTCTGGATCTTAGGATCGGAGGCCATTTGGGAACGTGCTTTCTGATAGGTCTCCATTTTTGCAAAAGGGATGAAAACATAAATCTTTCTGGGCAAATCATCTGAAACTTCTTGGAACACTCCTACGTTACTGATCCCTTGTTGATTTAGGGTGGGAATGAAATGATCCTCAAAATAGGTGTTAAAGTTTTTGAAATTGGAATATTGGAAAAGTTCATAAGTTCTGATTTCATAAACTTCGTTTTGTCCAAAAAGACCGATGCAATTTATTAGCGCGAACAAAAGGATAACTTTTTTCATTTTTAACGTTTAGTGTATATAAATATAATTTTTTTTGCTTAAGGTAATAAATGCTAAAAACTCAGGGTTTTGAAAAAAATAAAAATGACCCTTTTTGGGGTAAAATTCCCTTTTTTTACTCAAAAAAGAGCCAAAAAACACTAAAAAAGTAAAAAAATCATTATTTTAAACTTTCTTCTATTTGGCGATCTATATCCTCTGCCAATTGAAAATCCAGGTCTGAAATAGCATTTTGATCGTGGGTCCACAGTTTTAGTGTAACGGTATTGTATAGATTGATGATTTTGGGATGATGATTCATCGACTCCGCTATTTGTCCGACAGTGTTGATGAATTTTAAAGCTTCTTTAAAATCTTGAAATTGGAAGGTTTTAACTAATTTACCCGAGTTTTGAACCCATTTATTTTGCATTTTTTGGCATTTTATCTAAATAAATCTAATTAAAATACAATGAAAAAAGCCTTTTACTCCCTCTTATTTTTATTGATTTTTATGCTTTTGTCCTGTCGTCAGGAGAAGTTATCGTATCCTCCAAATATCATTTATGTTTTGGCGGACGATTTGGGTTATGGAGATTTGGGAGCTTTCAATCCAGAGGGGAGAATCAAGACGCCTCATCTGGATCAAATGGCCCGACAAGGGATGATTTTTACCGATGCGCATACTTCCTCTTCGGTTTGTACCCCCACCCGATATGGGATTTTGACAGGTAGGTACAACTGGCGCAGTCCGCTCAAAAAAAGTGTTTTGAGTGGTACTTCCCGAGCTTTGATCCCACAAGACAGAACCACCGTAGCTTCTTTTTTAAAATCTAACGGCTACCACACCGCTTTTATTGGTAAGTGGCATTTGGGGTGGGATTGGGCTTTAAAGGACAGCTCTTTTCAAAATACCCCCATAAAGGATCAAGAGATTTTTGAGAAAATTGATTTTTCAAAAAAGATCACCAATGGCCCCAATGGCTTAGGTTTTGATTATGCCTATGGTCACTGTGGCTCGCTGGACATGCCACCATATGTGTATGTAGAAAATGAAAAGATTACTGCTCAAGTTGAAAAGATTACTGATAGAAAAGGGGATTACCACTGGTGGAGAAAAGGACCCACTGCCGATGACTTTGACCATGAAAGAGTAACTCCTCATTTATTTGATAAGGCAGAGACTTATGTCACCCAGATGAATCAAAAAGGAAAACCCTTTTTCTTATACTTACCCTTACCCTCTCCCCATACCCCCATCTTGCCCACCGGGGAATGGAAAGGCAAGAGTGGTTTGAATCCTTATGCGGATTTTGTGATGCAGATTGACCATCGCGTAGGAAGGCTTAATGGACTTTTGGATCAATTGGGAATCTCAGAGAATACCATTGTCATTTTTACCAGTGATAACGGCTGCTCTCCTCAAGCAAAATTTGATTTATTGGCTGAGAAAGGCCACGACCCCAGTGGTGTATTTAGGGGACATAAGGCTGATATTTTTGAGGGAGGCCATAGGGTGCCTTTTATCGTAAAATGGCCCCGGAAAATTAAAGCGAGTTCTGTTTCCCGCAAAACCATTTGTACCACCGATCTGCTTGCCACCTGTACTGACATTCTTAGGAAAACTCTAAAGGATAAAGAGGGAGAAGATAGTTTTTCTATGGTGCCATTATTTTCGGAGGAAACAAAAAATCAATACAAAAGAAGTTTTACCATTCACCACTCCATCGATGGAAGTTTTGCCATCAGAAAAGGGGATTTTAAGTTTATTTTTTGTCCCGGATCGGGGGGGTGGAGTTTTCCACGTCCATCGAAAAAAGAAACTCAAATGTTGCCAAAATTTCAACTTTACAATCTTAAGGAGGATCCTGAAGAAAAAAATAACCTTTACGGTCAATACCCAAAAATAGAAAATGAACTGATCACTCTTTTTACAGCTGCCATCCAAAACGGAAGAACGACTCCGGGAGCCCCCCGGGAAAATTTCGGCACTCATTTCTCCTCCAAAAAATGGGAGCCTTTGGCTGTTTTTGAAGAGGATTAAATCGAAATACCAATTGATCCAATAGGTCAATTTTAGGTTAATGGATCTGAATTTTAGCCTTAAGTTGTCTTTCGTAAAATTGTCGTTATAGACCAGATAAAGGCCTGACAGGGGGCAAACCTCCACTGAAGCCTGGAATTGATCCCGAGATTGTTTCGCTGATTACTGAATTGTATCAAAGTATTCCAAAAAAGTTTTTTACTGAAGGTTAACTCTGTTTTGGAGGTCATCAGCAAAATATCTGCACTCGAATAGAGCTTGGGAAAACGCAAACCATTGTATTGAAAAAATAAGCCAAAATTCACCCATGGCTGATTCTTTTTCCGGATGTCAATTGGCAAAATATCCTGACTTCCTTATTGCAAAACCCGACATGATTGATATTAGTATTCGATTTTGGAAAGATCAAAACCCAGCAGTTTTTTTGATAAAGCGTTCAAGGCCTTTAGGTCTCCTTCAAAATGATAGGTGCTATGAAGGTGTTTGACGCTTTGTCCGGGATCCAATTCCTTGGCCGGTGAGGAGCTTTCTATCTCATAAAAAGGGCCCAATTGATTTCCTTTTTCTGTAGGCCCATCGTTGTAAGAATTGACCACATCTCCCCGGTATGGTGCCTTTTGTATTTCCCAGAGTGAACTGACATAATCTTGATCGTCGGAAATTGAATATTGCACAATGGTCAATACCTTGTTGGCAGCATCGAAACTGCCCAAAATCGGCAAGGCATTTTTGGGAGGAAGACCTATTTTTGATCTGGATTTACCGTCCCCTTTAAACAGGACGACTTGGTCCGTAATTTTAAGTTTTTCGGGGGGAACGGACCCAAAATAGGAGGTGTTTAAGTCCAGTTCGTTTTTATAGGGAATGATGACCCAAGTATCATCGGAGGGTTTGAACATGCCCAAAATCCATATCGATAAAAGTCCCGTGGTTTTTTTCCAAGAGGTTTGACCTGAATTGGTGAGTATGTTTTCGCTTTGGTATCCTACAAATAGGGTTCCCTCTGTTTTGATATTGAGGTTTTTTTCGATCTCTGACCTATCGAAAATGGTGACTTTTCGATCTACTTTTGCTTTAAATTCATATCCGGAGTAGTTGACCAACTGCATGGCTTTACTTAACCGGACGTGAGTGTTGGAAAATGAATCCAGTTGGAAAGCTTCAGTATCTATTGAGGCAGGAGTATACCAATGATCTAAATCAAAAGGATTGCCTTGTTCGAAGAAGATAGAAAATTGTCCTCCTTCAGGCCCTAACCAAAAACGATCTTCCCCGCCATAGGCATTGATATGCGATTGAATCTCTCTGGATCGTATCAACTCATCGTTGATCCATCCATAGCTGTTTCCTTTTAGACCTTTGGCTGAACTGGTCATTACCCTTCCTTGGTATTCTGGAACGACAATCAATTGGCATTGGTCGCCATTGGATTTGAGTACAACAGCCTGGGTGTATTGTTTTAGTAAATCAAGATCTTGCTGAAAACTGTAAGAGGTTTCATTCATTTGATTACATCCTAAAATGAATAAGGCCAATACATAGCTTTTGGATTGAATCATTAGCCGTAGGATTTCATTTTTATATAAACTGTCTTTATTTCCATCTTCGATTATGAATAAAATGTAATGCGAAAGGGATAAGTAAAGTTTCCTCACATTAATCTACAGTAATCGTTCCATACATAGCGTTATGAAGCGAACACTGATAGTAATAGGTTCCTGCAGCAGTTGGTGTCCAAGAAACCGTTCCATTTGTAGCTCCATTACCTGAGACCCCTGAGATTAAATTATCGGTACCGATTTCCTGAACTGTTTTCAGATAAAAAGGATGTCCGCTCGCATTTACTGCGAAGTTTAAAGTATCTCCAATCTTAACAGTCATTGATGGGTCCGCACCTGAAACGGATCCGTTTCTGTCAGATCCGCTTAGGGTGTAGTCACTGGAACTTGATGCAGTGACGTTAATGGTATAGGTTTCGGCCGAAGAAGTATCAGAGGTGGTTGTTCCGGTATCGGTTGATGTTGCTGCTGCTTCTACTGCCAAAGTGAAGTTATGTGAAATTGACTGTGATCCATATGTCGCGGTCATCTCAACATTGTGAGTTCCAATAGATGAAGATTCAGGGGTGCCAAAAACAACAATAATTTGTGTTGCCGGGTCCCAATCACCAAAGACTCCGGGAGGTAATCCATTGATATCCACCTGAATGGCACTGAAAAAATCCAGGTTTGTTGGACAATTTTCACTATTAGACCCAGGATTGTCAGTGTATCTAATCCCTGTTGAAAAATAACGCGCATCTCTTGAAATTGTTTCCCCCACAGTCATACCGCCATCAGTTGCAGTACTGTTAAACTCTAATTGGCAATTCCTTGCGGTGGTGCCCGAGGTGGTTGTTGAAGTATCAGTTCCCCCTCCACCTTGATTGAGATTGGTTTGAGTTGTAATTTGTTCAACGATTATTTGTCCACTTACAATAATTGTTGGGCTTGCTATACTGAGCATAATATCATAATCAAACGTTCCAACTGAGTTAGAGGATGGAGTACCCGAAATCGTAATTTGGTTGTTGTCAAGACTTACCGTAAGACCCTCCGGAAGATTAGAGGAGCTGACACTAAGTGTTTCGGTACAGGTTGATCCTACAGTTACAGCTATCAAAATATCTTGGATTGACTCTCCTATGCTTATCGTTTGATTAACATTGTCAGAGGTTAGTTCCGTTTCAATTGTACAAGGCTTGGATGCTAAAGTGGAGGATCCTGTATTAGAGGGGGCAATAGGATCTGTTGCTTCGTCGTATGTTGGATCTTTGTCAGCTTCTAGCTGTTCATTACATACCCCTGTCAGATCAATGTTAAAGCTAATGTAGTTTTCAGTTAAAATAATACCCGTGAGGCTTCCAATATTTGTTTCCCCTTGATTTAGACTTATTGAGGTTTCAGAGTCAATCGAATACTGACCTGTTATGGTTGATGTTTTGGTAATTATTGTAAATGAATTGTCCGTTCTGAATATAATCTCATTAATCTCACAATCCACTAATCTTGCTGATGTTGAACTTTGGGAACCGGGACGTTTCTTCCTGATTTTCCATTTACCAATAGTATTATTTTTGTCGGTATTGTCCGGGTTTATAAGCGGGAGCTTTTCCTCGAAGGTGGCCGTAACGGTTTTAGATCGATCCATTACAAGCTCTAAGGGGTTTTCATAGCTGTTTTCAATTAGATCATTAGGCAGGTATTCCCAATCATAAAACAAAAAATCACTTTGTGGAGTTGCTGTTAACCTAATGGTCTTGCCTGATTCGTATTCGGTTGTCTCCCGGGCAGAATTAACGATCTGTTGAGCTACCTCACCACTCCCCACAGTATCGATAGTCAGGGTGTATTTAGACCTTATAAAGTTGGCCGTGAGGGTTTGATTTGATCTTACTTTTATGGTTATTGGATTCCCTGTTAAGGTTGTTCCGGTCCAGCCGGAGAACTCATATCCCTGTGCCGGAGTTGCTGTGACTGAAACTGAAGCATTTTCATTATAGGCTCCACCTGAAGTACTGACGTTTCCTCCCTCTGAGGCAGTTATCGATAAGGTGTATTTTTGGGGAATTATTGGGGAATTATCATCTCCCTTATTACAAGTAGAAGCCAATAAGCATATGCACAAAAGCAGTAGTCCCTTTTTGAATTTATCCCTGTTGGTTTTGAAATATAACCCCACGTTTTTTTCTCCGTAATTAGATCTTTTTTCACCTTGGTTCTGCTAAGTTAAAAAATGAATTGATTTGTTGATGACTTAATTGTAAATCTCTAATATATAAATTCTGAAATGTTTGGCAATTAATTTTGATCTTTTGCCATTCATCCAAAGATTTACCATTCAATCCATCACTAATTTTAATGGCATCAAACAACAATGTCCTTTCATCTCTCATCTCTTTGTACATTCCGAATTTTACATAACCGTCTTTATCAGGTGTGTACATAGTCACTCCCTGATAGGTGTAGACTAAATTCCCATTAAACCATATTTTTATATCGTCGGCAAAAAAACTGATCAGATGGTCTACATTAATGGTTGATAAATCGGGCCAAGAGCTTTCTGAATATTGCTTGTTTAATTAATCAATTGTTAATGCGATTACATTGTGAATTTCATTCTCTTCGCACAATTCACAATCAACTGAACTTGAGGTTCCCTCTTAAAAACTCTTAACCAGATTGCCGTTTTGACCGCGACCATCTTCAGTTTGTTCATATTTCTCCCATGGTTCGGTTTGCTCCCCACCATAAACTAACTCAAAATAATTTAACTGCGAATGACTACATCCACTTTCATCCACGCTATCCCCTTTAGGGGTAGCAGGACATTGATCTTCACTATCAATGATACCATCGTTATCAGAATCAGTTGGTTCGCTTTCACAAGAGATTAATAAAAGAATAAGAATTGGTAGCCTTTTTTTCATGTCATGGATTTTAAAGATTTATGTCAAACATAAAAAAGGACAAAAGTTTTTAACTCAATGGTAATCAATAAGTAACTAAGTGGATATATTTGTACACTTTTTTTATAAACTATTGATTTACAATATTCAAAATTTGTTATCATTGCCTCAAAGTACTGATAAGCTCTTTTTGATTGGGCAGAAGTTGATTCTTCGCCTTTAAATCAATTTTTATGTTTTCTAA
>VMHT01072525.1_pt1 | contig 14273 bp, 25 predicted proteins | sample 4693611 | NCBI WGS metagenome assembly VMHT01 (sample SAMN12280063, study PRJNA550983) | marine metagenome | isolation source: seawater sampled from same location over 5 years 0.02-0.2 micron viral filtrate | place: USA: collected off the coast of southern California halfway between the port... ... | reverse complement strand
TCCCATTTTAACTAACACATCTAATTCTTTTTGTGTCATCTCTTGTACTCTATGTACTGCTATAGTATCATCATCATAATCTGTGTATACTTTAGTTTCTTCATTAAAATTTTCTTCAAAGTCTTCATCACTTCTACCTTCACCATACACATCTCGTATTATATCTTTATCTGTAATAGACTCACCATTTTCATAATGTGCTAGACCATAATCTTTAAACCATGCGTAGTCAAGGTATTCAATACCACCATTATCTATTGTAAATTTTACAAATATCATCAGTACTCCTCCCCTTCACTGTAGGCCTGATTGTCTAGGTCTTCTGTCTGTACAGTAGTACGGTGATCTTCTAGTTCCCATATAGCTTGTTGCACTTTGCCGTTCTTTAGTAGGTCTATCACTAAATCTATCACTGTAGCACCGTTTACTTTGTCCTTCTTATAGAACGAGGCCTCTGTAGAAGGTGCATCTCCTGTGTAGATAGTTCCTTGTTCTTCTTCTTCTCTATTTTGAATAAACACTTCTTCTTCTATAAGTTCTGCAACAGTATTTCTAGTCTGGCAAATATTATCAAATCGTGGGTGTTCTTCTGTAATTTTGTCTACTCCATATTTTTCTAATAAATTATAAAATTCATCTTGAAACTTTATAAACTGTTCATCTTTCATTTCTTGTCTACTCATCTACTTTCTCCCACTTATTTATCTGGTTCAATAAACTCTCGGCAAGTTCTTTTCTTCCTACAAGTATTCCGTCTTCTGCACCTTCCATAGTGTCTTCGTCAAGTTCGGTGTTGTCTACTTCTTCCTGTAGATAGTCTTTAACTTTCTGTATTAGCTGATTAGCAAGATCGTCTGGATTACCTCTCATTTAGATTCTCCTCATCTTCAATTTCTCTTAACCAATCATTAAAAGTATTATCTAAAAAGTTACCCATTTCATTCTCTAACTCTACAAGTTTAGGATTGTCTGACCACTCTACTAATATTTTAAAACTTACTATGTGTCGTGGCACTGTAGGTATTGTGTCTATATTTCTCATCTGTTTTCTCCTTTCTACAATAACTGTTTCATAGTTTTAAAACATTGTCAACACCTTATGCAAAAAAAAAGAGCAGTCTAATTAAAGACTACCCTTTTTTATATAGGCAAGAAATCGGTCTGCAAATAGTTCATTTCTTATTAAGTGTATTTACCTAGAATTACCTAACACACCTATAATATTATTCTATACAGCAACAGTCATAATAACACTGCTTGTACTTTCATTCCAATTACGGACTGACAAATTACCACAGCTTATTTCCACTAGTCTATGTACAGGAATATTTCTATACCCTTTACTCTTTAAATCAAAAACAGTAATATTGACATTAGTAGCATCATTATAATCTCTTCCTCCTTTTAAATGTTTCTTCACACCAAGACGACAATTCATAGTACGAAACTCACCATCTTTTTTGACAAATTTTGCTGTGAAAATTTTACCCTGTATACAAGAAGACAAAACTTCTGACAAAACATCTTTTTCTACAATGTGATATTTAGTCATAGTCTCTATCCACATAAATATTAGGGTGATCTGCTCTGACTATATCTTTCCAAACTGCTCTATGAACAGTTCCTTTATCTTCACCATGCTCTATAGTCATTTGCTGATATTTTAGATTTGCTTCTTCTACTACATCATCAAAGGCCTTGTCAAGTCTGGACACATCAGAGTAAGTGATGTGTTCTACTCCACACTCCTCAATCTCCTGTACAAGTTTTTTCACTCTATTTGTAAGCACTAGCTGTATATCAGTAATACTAGGCACTTGTACTTTCTTTTTTCTTCCTCTTCTAGCCATATCTTCTTTCTCCTTCATTGCTAATTCGGTTTCTAACCAATCTATAAATGTGTTATCTGACATTTTTTCTCCCTTGTCAAATTAATAATTATTTTTTTTATAGAGCAACGAAAAATATTTGTCAACCTAAAACATTTCTATCTGTTTTTCATCATCATGTTGACATACTTCTAATATCTTTTGACATAGCATTTTCTGATCTGATCGTCTTGCCAAATCTAAGTTATGGACACCAATTGACAAAACTACATTTTCATCTTCGTCTATAACTTTGACATAGTATTTCATTCTTCTTCACCTCGACAAACTTCTATCTTTTCTCCATGTGCTGTAATCTCAGCTAACCATACAGAAAATTCTGCGTTGACATTTGCTTCAGACTCTAATTTGTTGACAACACTTTCTGGAGGCCAAGGGAATACAGGACAATCACTTCCTCCTGTGAGACTTCCTACGCAACCGATTAACAACAGACTTAACATCCCTACTACGATTACTGATTTTTTCATATTCTTTAAGTAACTTATTTGATTTCTCAAGGTTCTTTCTCCTTTCGGCTTTTTTGCCACTGTCTCTAATAAATAAAAACAGGAATCCATTCTTGACAATTCCTGTGATTATGCCTGATAAAAAACTAAACATAATACATCTCCCTAGTGCAATATTTTTTTGGTATCTTCTTCATCTTCATTCATGTCAAATATTATTCTTTGCATAAGCATGGTTAAAATGTGAGTATAACCGAATCGTACATCCATGAATATTTTATTACAAAGTTCAAAACATAAATAAGAAAGTATTGATATTTGTTCATGGGTACTTAAACCCTTAGAATTATAATCACTAATGACTACTATCAATTCATTTTCAAATTCTTCTTGTAACTCATCCATAATTATTATTATACAGCTGACAAAAATATTGTCAAGTTATTTATATACTATCTCCATTACTAGTACCTTTTCCATTACTAGCAAGTTTTTATAAAAAAATATATGTTGACAAGATTGCAGACAGTTGTATAATAGTTAATATTATTAACTTAACAGGGATTACTTATGAAAAAGCATGTAAATAAAAACAGGTCGTTTGACAGATTACAGTACATTATGCATGACAAAAAAGCTAGAGAAGCTATGATCTATTATTTAAATAAACATAATTATACAGATATAGTAAGTGTAGAAAATTATAATTTTGATGTGTCTGCAAAAAAAGATAAAGAACATTTCTTTGAAGTTGAAGTTAAGACACAATGGAAAGGTACATGGAATCCATTGTGGAAAGAAATTAGAATCCCTGAGAGAAAACAAAGATTGATAAATATTTGGAAAGAAAAATATCCTGAACATGATTTTAAATTTGTAGTGTTTGATTATGATTTAAAAAAAGCATGGTTTATAAATGCAGATGAAGTTGACAAATCTCCTGTGGGTACGATACAGAACTCTAGGTTTACAAATGCACCTCATCTCAAAGAACCATTCTTTCACATACCACTTGACAAAGCACAGCTTGTACACATAACTGAGGAAAAAAATGATTGACATTCGTGACTACATTGAGGCAATGGCTGTACCAGAAGGCCTATCTTATCGTAGCAATTGTCCTGTATGTGGTCATAATAACTCTTTTTCTGTTAGTAATGAGCATAACCTATTGTTGTATAACTGTTTTTATGCTAATTGTAACATTAGTGGAAAAATACAAGGCATGGTGCACAGGTCTAATCAACATCCGAAGCAAGAAATAGAATTTAATTTAGAGACAGCAACATGGATTCCTGTAGAGAGAAGCCCAAAGTCTATGGATTACATTCGTGACAATAATATATTCCATGCATACAAGAATAGATTCTGTAATATACAGTACGATGTTAAGGAAGACAGATGTGTTTTCTGTATATACAAAGATAGTACAATAGTTGATGCTGTGGGTAGAAGTCTGACAGGTAGAAAACCAAAGTGGAAAAGGTATGCATCATCTAAGCTACCATTTATCACCAAGAACAAAAGTGACATTGCTGTAATTGTAGAAGATTGTGCTTCTGCTTGTGCAGTGACAGTAGCAGGACATGCAGGAGTTGCTCTTATGGGAACTAACCTTCTACAGGAACACATTCCACATATAGTTGACAATTTTAAATTGGCTGTGGTAGCCCTTGACAAAGATGCTACAAAAAAATCACTTGACATTGCTAAAGAGTTGAGTGTACATATGCAAACGAACATAAAATTTTTAGATAATGATATAAAAACTTGGTCAAAGGAGAAGATATTAACTGAGTTAAAATAGAACACTTTTTAGTGTAGTGGGGTAAGTATGACAATAGAGAAACAGATATTAGCACAATGTCTAAACAACACCTTTTACAAAAAGGCTAGTGACGTTGTGGGCAAAGAGATGTTTGCCAATGGTGTGGGTACAGTGTTTGACACTATTTCTTTTGCACATGATAAATATGGTGAAGATCTGACAACAGAGATGTTGTTACAGCTACATAGGGATAGGTTTCCATCTATGCCTGATTCGTCTAGAGAGTCTATCGAGTTGGTTATAAAAGATTTGACTAACTATGTACAAGACAATCCTGAGATGATGCAAGACTTAATCGTAAACTTCTGGAGAAGAGACAGAGCTCAGAAGATAGGATCTAAAGCTACTGACATTTGGTTGGGTAATGAAGGTGACTATGAGGGGCTACGAGTTCTTGTAGATGAACTTATCAACAAACAGCCAGAGGACAGCACAAATTACAGCCGAGTAGAAGATGATGTTGCTGACTTTTTAGAAACACATGAAAAAGGTTTTGAGTTTCATTTTGAGTTAGAATCTCTACAGGATAGAGTTGGTGGTGTAGGCAGAGGTAATCTTGGTATTATTTTTGCTAGGCCAGAGACAGGTAAGACTACTTTTTGCTCTTACTTAGTTGCTGAATATTTAAAACAAGGACATAAGGTTGCATATTTTGCAAATGAAGAACCGGGCCGATTGGTCAAGGGTAGAGTTTTCTGTGCCTATTTAGGTAAGAATGTCAGTGAGTTAAAAGATAATATTAAGACTTACAATGATATATATGACAAACAGATAAAAGAAAATTTATTTATGTTAGAGGGTAGAGAAATATCTATTCGTGAGATAGATAAGTTTGTAGAAATAAACAAACCAGATATTATTTTTGTAGATCAGCTTGACAAAGTAGCAATTAGTGGTACATACTCACGATTAGATGAAAAGCTTAGAGCTGTATACGAAGGTTCCAGAGCTATAGCAAAAAGACATAACTGTATGCTCTGGGCAGTATCTCAAGCATCTTATGATGCACATAATAGGCAGGAGATAGATTTTAGTATGTTAGAAAACAGCAAGACAGGAAAAGCAGCCGAAGCTGATATTATTGTAGGTATAGGTAAGAACTTTGGAGATGAGGAAGATTACATTCGTCATCTGTGTGTGTCTAAAAATAAGTTATCTGGTTGGCATGGTACAATTACCTGCCGAATAGATATACAGAAAGCTAGGTATTTGCCATGAGAATAGCTTGGTTAGATATAGAAACAACATACAGTGTAAATGAAGATAAGAAATCAGATGCAGATCCCTATACAGGAAACATGCTGGTGTCTGTTGGTTATATACATGGGTATGAACAGAATTACTTATGCTTTTATCACAAAGAGCAAGAGCCTACAGAAAAAGCTAGAGACATATTACAGGGTGTTCTTGATGACACAGATCTATTAGTAGGCCATAACATAAAGTTTGATCTAAAGTGGTTACGAGCTTGTGGGTTTATCTATACAGGCAAGGTTCATGATACTATGATAGCAGAATATATATTGCATGGGGGGGAGAAGGTTCCGTTGTCACTAGCCAAGTGCTGTGAACGATATGCACTGCCACAAAAGAAAACTGGTTTAATCGAAGAATATATGAAAAAAAATGTATCGTTTGAGAGCATACCTTGGCCTATAGTCAAGGAGTACGGTGAAGCAGATGTACAGATAACGAAAGAGTTATATGAAGCACAGCTAAGTAACATGCCTGATTCTCTCAAGAATACTAACGATCTTATGAATGAGTTCTGTGATGTGCTGTGTGATGTAGAGAACAGTGGGTTACAGATAAGTCTTAAAAATCTGTTAGAGATTAAGGCTACCTATACAAAAGAAGTACAGGAACTAGAAAAGTATCTTAACAGTGAGGTTAAACAGTTGATGGGTGATACTCCTGTTAATCTAGACAGCCCAGAAGATAGGTCTAAGATTATATTCTCTAGGGCTGTATTGAATAAAAAGCAATGGGCTAGTAGTTTTAATTTAGGTTATGAGTTACGAGGTAACACAAGGAAGAAGAGAAGACCAAAGACTATGAGTGTACAGGCATTTCAACAGGGCATAGTACGTTTAACTAAACCTCTGTTTAAGACAGTCATGCAAAGATGTACAGCATGTAATGGTATAGGATATAAATTTGCCTTGAAGAGAGATGGTACAGTAGGCAAACAAAAACGTATTTGTAAAACTTGTAACAAGACAGGTGTTGTATACAGACAAACTAGAGATTTTGCAGGGTTAGGAATGCAACCAAGAAGCACACTAGATCTTACTGTACATGGTTTTAAAACAGATAGGCCTACACTAGAAGGTCTAGTAGTTACAGCCAAGCCAGAACAAAAAACATTTATGGAAAGTTATATAAGATACAATGCAATTAAAACTTATTTGAAAACCTTTATAGAAGGAATAGAAAAAGGTTTAGATGACAGACGTAGAATCCATCCACATTATATGCAATGTGTTACCTCTACAGGAAGATTATCTTCTAGGAATCCTAACTTCCAGAACATGCCACGAGGTGGTACGTTTCCTGTACGTAAGGTAGTAGTTAGCAGATGGGAGGGTGGACATATACTTGAAGGAGATTATTCCCAGCTAGAGTTTAGAGTTGCCGGCTTTTTAGCAAAGGATAATAAAGTGTACGAAGATGTCAGAAATGATGTTGATGTGCATTCGTTTACAGCATCTGTGCTGGGTGTAACTAGACAAGAGGCAAAGGCTGATACGTTTAAACCTTTGTACGGAGGGTTTTTAGGTACACCAAAACAGATGGAGTATTATCGAGCATTTAAAGAGAAGTATAGTAAGATAGCACAGTGGCATGAAACTTTACAGAATGATGCCATTACATATAATCGGATTACACTTCCATCAGGTCGATACTATAACTTCAGTAATGTATATAGAATGAGGTACGGTGGAGTATCAAACTCTACAGCAATAAAAAATTATCCTGTACAAGGGTTTGCTACAGCCGATCTCCTGCCTATTGCATTAATTAAGTTAAAAAAGTTGTTGACAGATAAGCAAATGCTTAGTATAATATGTAATACGGTTCACGATTCCATTGTAATTGATGTGCATCCAGACGAACAGGATTTGGCTGTAGAGACAATGAAAGAAGCTATGTTGTCTTTGCCTGAAGAGTGTAAGAAAAGATACAATGTTGATTATGATATGCCGATAGGAATCGAGATTAAAATAGGTAACAATTGGTTAGACATGAAGGAGATATATAAATCATGACTGAATTAACCACAATGGATACTTCTCTGCCAGAAAACTTAGATAAGGTTTCTACAGAGGAGCTAATGAAACTGACTGGTCAATTGGATCACAATACTACAAAAGCATCTGTAAGCAGATTAGCTATTAATCATGCTACAGAAGATTTTGATGGTAATGCTCTTCCAAGAGGCTGGTTCAGTCTGACTACCCCACCAGAAGGGCCTGTATATGGTGAGAAAGCTACTATGCGTGTGTTTATGCGTACTTATTCCTACTTTGTTTGGGATAATGAAGCTAGTGCTTTCTCTTGCCAAACGGTACAGGCTCCTTCCTTTGGTAGTGACTTTTATGACACTGCAGGAGGTAAGAAGTGTGGGAAATTAGACTACAATACCCTAGAGGCATTGCCAAAAGATAGTCCAGAGTGGGCTGTACAGAAGAGTATTAAATGTACTCAGAATCTTTACGGTCTAGTATCTTTTGAGAATGCTGTTAATAAAGATGGTAGCAAAACTACTGTCAAAGATGTTCCTTGCGTGTGGTATGCAAAAGGGGCTAACTTTACACCTGTAGCTGACTGCCTAAAGAGTCTCAGTAGACAGAAGCAACCTATGTGGCTGATGAATATTGGGCTGTCTTCAGTACGGAAGAAGAAAGGTGGAAACATCTACTTCCATGCAGAGCTAACACCTCAGAAGTCAGTGACATGGAGTGAAGAAGATGATGCTCGTATGAGATCATTTATGGAGTTTGTCAAAGGATATAATGATACTGTTATGAAAGCATATCATTCGTCTGGAGAAAAAATAGAGTATGACTCCGTAGTAAATGAATAATCTTATACTGCACAAAGTACAAGGGTTTCTAGATCGTGTCTCAAAAGAAGGGGCCGATCTAGATCCCAAACTTGTAGAAGAATTTAAAGAGGCCTGTGCTACATCTGTAGTACGTCAGTTTGCTAACAGGGACAGCAAATGGAGACCTCGTATGTCTTCTTTAGGTAGACCTTTGTGTCAACAGAAGATGGAACGAGATGGTGCAGAGAAAAACTTTGAGTACAACTCTTTAGTTCGTTTTATGTTTGGTGATCTTGTCGAAGCTATTGCCATTTTGGTAATGAAATCGGCAGGTATAAATATAGAAGCAGAACAAGAGGCTGTAAAATTAGAGCTAGGTAATCATTCTGTTTCTGGTACATTAGATGTTGAAATAGATGGTAAAGTATGGGATATTAAATCTGCAAGTCCTTATGCTTTTGATCATAAGTTTGGAGATATGGGAGGGTATAAAAAGATTAAAGAAGATGATGTGTTTGGATACATATCTCAAGGATACCTGTACAGCCAATCAAAGAACAAAGACTTTGGTGGGTGGATAGTTATTAACAAAGCAAGTGGTGAGTGGGTAGTATGTGAAGCTCCAGAACTACAAGAAGAAGATAAGAAAGAAGCACTTGATTTAGCAAAGAAGAACTTAAAAGCTTTATTAGGTGGTGAGAAATTTAAAAGATGTTTTACAGATACAGAAGAAACATACAAAGATAAAGATAAGAATGTTAAGAAAACAGGAAATAGATTGCTATCAAGTATTTGTGGATTTTGTGATTTTAAGAGAACATGTTGGCCTAATGCTATTATGCATAGGAAAGTAGGATCTACAGCACGTTTTCCAAAATCTGTATGGTATAGTAAACTTAAAAAACGGGAGATATAATGCCTATCTATTTTCAGACTGATGTTAGCTTTTCAGATATTTATATGAATGACAATGTGTGGTATGCTTACCCAGATTCTGAAGATAAAAAAGGAGGCACAGATATTACAAGGGAGTTAAGAAATAACTTTTCAACTATTCCTATAAGAGTATGTAAAAGTTTCTACGAAGGAGGCATGTGGAATGATTTTGATTACGATCAAAAGGTTGACTTGCTGTCTAAAGACTTAACTAAAGTACAGAGAGTATTAACAAGAGGTGCATTGGTTTGTTTCTACATGGCAGAGTGGACAGAGAACTTAGAGAAGATGAAGAAACACTGCCCAAAGATATTTAACTTTGCTGTAGATGAATCAGGAGCATTGTTTGATGCCTATCCACCAAAAGATATAAAGTTAAAGAGACCTGACTGATGAACTGCTGGCATTGTGGAACTGAAGTTATATGGGGTGGTGATCATGATATGGAAGAAGAAGAGGAAGACTATTGTATGTCAACAAATCTATCTTGTCCTAAGTGTGGTTCATTTTACATGGTATATTTACCAAAAGATAAGGAAGAGAGCACTTGAAAAGAGCACATGGATACAGGTCTAATTTTGAATTAGATATAGCTAATCAATTAGCCAAGAACAAAGTACCTTTTTTATATGAGAAAATTAATTTTGATTATGTAAGACACAGTACCTACACACCAGATTTTTATTTAGAAGACCAAGATTTTTATATTGAGGTAAAAGGTTTGTTTACATCACAGGATAGAGGTAAACATTTACTAATTAGAAAACAGCATCCAGATTTAGATTTACGATTTCTGTTTATGAATGCTAATAACAAACTGTACAAAGGATCAAAGACTACTTACAGCAAGTGGTGTGAACGGTATGATATACCATGGTGTCAAGGCTTTGTACCAAAGGAGTGGTTAGAATGATAACAGATAGTGTTAAAGTTAAGTTTGATAAGTATAAAAATACATTGCCTAAAGATTCTTATTGTGTTGTAATGCAAGATACAGATGAAGGTATGATAAATTTTATGTCCTATGATACATCTGATAAACCTGATGTGTCTACAGCCTACCTTATACTACGAGGGTTTATGGAGTTGTTGCAAACACAAGTGGATGATGTTATAATGCATGGGCAAGCTGCTGTATTCAGAGAAATAGATATTATAAAACCAGAGGTAAAAGATAAAATGTATGATAAAGGTAACATAACTGTATTGAATTTTAACAATGATAAGTAGTAGTTCAGAAAGAGAAACTCACGAGCAGTACATGGCTAGGATGAGTAGGGAAGAGAAAAGAGATAAAGAATTAAAACTATTAAAAGGATCTAAAGCAACAGATGTTCAGGTAGGAGGAGATCACTATAAAGACTTTGAGATTATGCCTATAGAATACATATCAAAAAATAAACTTGACTTCCTTGAAGGAAATATTATAAAGTACATCTCTCGGCATAAGAATAAAAATGGTGCTGAGGATATAATAAAAATTATACACTATGCACACTTAATATTAGAACTAGAATATGGAGAAAAATAATGGCATCATTAATGGGGGGAAACTATCTACCTACAGAATATCAATCTTTTATACACATGTCCAGATACTCACGTTGGATGTCAGATGAAAACAGAAGAGAAAGTTGGGGGGAAACTGTAGGCAGGCTTATTAGTTTTTTTAAAGAAAATGTAGAGGGTATCGATGTAAAATCTTGGGAGGATATGGAAGAGGCAATACTGTCATTGGAAGTTATGCCTAGTATGAGAGCACTTATGACTGCAGGTAAAGCATTGGAAAGAGAAAACATTGCTGGTTATAACTGTTCGTATATACCGATAGATAATCCAAAAGCATTTGATGAAGTGTTGTACATACTAATGAATGGTACAGGTGTAGGTTTTTCTGTAGAGAGACAGTACTCTGATAGACTTCCTACTATTCCAGATGTAGAGTTTGAGCATACAGAAGATGTAGTATCTGTTGTAGATTCTAAAGAAGGATGGGCAAAAGCATTTAGAGATTTAATATCCTATCTGTATACAGGAAGAGTTCCTAAAGTAGATGTTAATAAAGTTAGACCTGCAGGTGCAAGATTAAAAACATTTGGTGGCAGGGCTAGTGGGCCTCAACCTCTTGTTGATCTGTTTGACTTTACTATTCTTAAATTCAAAAGTGCTAAAGGTAGAAAGCTGTCCTCTATGGAGTGCCATGATATAGTTTGTAAAACAGGTGAGGTAGTAGTAGTTGGTGGTGTACGTAGGTCAGCACTTATATCTTTATCAAACCTATCCGATCAACGTATACGATCTGCTAAGACAGGTGAATGGTGGTCTACTAATCCAGAAAGAGCATTGGCTAATAACTCTGTAGCCTATACAGAGAAACCAGATGCAGGTATCTTTATGAAAGAGTGGTTGTCACTGTATGAAAGTAAATCTGGTGAGAGAGGTATGTTTAACAGAGCTTCTGCACAAGCAAAGGCTGGTGAGAATGGTAGGAGAGATGCCTCTTGGGATTTTGGTACTAATCCTTGTAGTGAGATTATACTACGACCTAATCAATTTTGTAATCTTACAGAGGTAGTGGTACGATCTACAGACAGTATAGCTTCTCTTACAAGAAAGATACAGATAGCTACGTTGTTAGGAACTATACAATCTACCTTTACAAACTTTGGTTATCTTAGAAAAAGATGGCAGAACAATACAGAAGAAGAGAGACTGCTTGGTGTATCTCTTACAGGTATTATGGACAGCCCATTGATGAATGGTAAAGAAGGTGGGTTAGAAAAGACATTGAAAACTTTAAGGAGTGTTGCTGTAAAAGCTAATAAATATTGGGCAGATAAGTTTGGTATAAATCAAAGTACAGCAATCACTTGTGTTAAACCATCCGGTACTGTTAGTCAGTTAGTAGATAGTGCTAGTGGTATACATGCAAGACACAATCCTTATTACATACGAACAGTACGAGGAGATAACAAAGACCCTCTTACTGAATTTATGATTGCTTCTGGTATTCCTAACGAACCTGATGTTATGAAGCCAGAGCATACAACAGTGTTTTCATTTCCAATGAAAGCTCCGAAAGGATCAGTGTGTAGGAATGACATGACTGCTATTGAACAGCTAGAGTTATGGAAAACTTATGCACAGCATTGGTGTGAACACAAACCCTCTGTAACTATATCAGTTAAAGAGGAGGAATGGGTGCCTGTCGGTGCTTGGTGTTGGGAAAATTTTAGCCATTTAAGTGGTGTTTCCTTTCTCCCCTTTTCCGACCACACGTATCAGCAGGCCCCCTATCAAGATATAGATAAAGCTACGTATGAGAAGTTGGTAAAAAAAATGCCAACCTCAATAAGCTGGCAAAAATTACAAGAGTATGAAAAAGAAGATAGTACAAAAGGATCACAAGAGTTAGCCTGTACAGCAGGAGTGTGTGAGTTAGTAGATATATAATGAAAGAAAGTAAACCAGTATTTTCAACAGCAGATGTAGAGTTGATAAGAGATCTAATACTATTTACTATAAAAACACAAGATAACTTTGCTGTACCCCCTGAAAAAAAGAAACAGTTAGAATCTTTGTATCATAGGTTAGGAAGATTAGATGGCTGATAAAGATAATAGTTTACTATTTAACTTTACTGTCAAGCTTACACAAGCAGGACACATCTCTGTAGAGCACAGTCATGTAGAGCCTAGTGAGTTTAAAGAAGTGATGGACAAGTGGAATAAACAGTATGAAAACACTGAGATATTTGTATCCTTGTTAGAGTACTTGTCCACACACACGTCTGTTATGGAGAAAGATATTCGTAAGATTCTTCGTTAAGAATATTTAGGTTTACGTATACCCCCACCCTTAGCATACTTTTTCATCTTACCACCGTACATTTTTTTCTTCTTCTTCTTTTTCTTTGGTTGTACGTAGCCTCCCATATTAAACCCTACTTGACCTTCTCCAAAAAATTCAGGATCACCACCACCATCAGTATAAGCATTAAATCTTTCTAAATTATCATAATCTCCTACTTGATTAATATTATTTTCAGATCTATTTGCATTTCTTCTTATTCTGTTAGGCATAGGAGGTTTTTCTGGCATAGAAAGAGGATCAGAATATGCTCGTAAAGGGCTGTATGTTACAGGAGGTTCTTTCTCAGCTACATATGTAGATCGGTTTGGTAAAGTTTGTTCTCGTAACCTATTAGTTACATCTGTTCCAGATACTCTGGGCATTCCTGTAAAATCAGATTGGCTCATTTTTCTCATTCTTTCTTCTGCCAATTGAGTAGCCATTATACCATCTGTAATTTTTGCAGCTGTAACTGTATCTACTTTTTCGTTAGTTTCTGAATTAACTATATTTACTCCTTCTTTATCAAACACAAGCTCATATCGTACAGGAGATTGTCTTACCATACCTACTCTTTGACTACCAGAATCTACAAGAGAAGGCCTGTCAGGGTATACTCTATTTAATTTAATTTTTCTAGCAGGCATTTTATTAGGTCTAGGCCCTGTTCCTCTAGGATTATCTACCATGTACTATCTCCTAACTGGTCTTGTACCACCACCTCTAGCATACTTTTTAACCATTCCTCCACCATACATTTTAAGAGGTTGGTTATCATCACTGAAAGCTTGCAAAGGTTTACGTAAAGATTCCATGTTCATTGCATCTGTTACAGGTGTTGGGGAAGATGCTTCTCCCCCTATATTAGACACCCCACTTTTATTAGTGTTGTTAGTTTTATTTTTTTCTTCGTAAGGATTAGCCATCGTTATTTTTAGCCTTTCCTACGTTAGCTCCTATAAAGTTTACGATGTCTAGTAACCATTGTACGATTCTATCGTCAGACTTATTAGGTGTGAGTGTAGCAATTACAGCTGCAGAGCCTACTACACTTGTAGCTGCTGCTAACCATCCCTGCCAGTTAGTCATTATGTATGTCATCATACTTACTTCTTCCATTATTTTACTCCTTTATGGTTGTTATCGGAAGTTCTTTATTAACCCCTTTATAAATTAGGGTTGTCTAATTTCTTCTTCGGGCATATTTATGAAACCTTCTTTTCTAGATACCATACCCTCTTTTATTAATCTTTTTATCCTTTTATCTTCTG
>VMHT01063557.1_pt1 | contig 14282 bp, 22 predicted proteins | sample 4693611 | NCBI WGS metagenome assembly VMHT01 (sample SAMN12280063, study PRJNA550983) | marine metagenome | isolation source: seawater sampled from same location over 5 years 0.02-0.2 micron viral filtrate | place: USA: collected off the coast of southern California halfway between the port... ... | reverse complement strand
GCGTTAATCCTCACCGATATGTTTAACGATTGGAGCGCCAGCCCAGCGCTTATCCCAGATCAGCCACTGATAACTGTGAATCGGCGACGCCTTGCGCTGGTCAGACCAGTACGGTCGAAACAACAATCGGATCGACGCCGCAAATGGTGTTTTGAATAAATGCTGCCTGCTTTTTGCGTGATCCCATTGCGTTCGCATCAACAGCGCAACTACATCAGGTTTTCCGCTCAACGCCTCCAAGCAATCACTAACTAACAAATCGACAACGCTTCGATGATAGGGCGGATTTGTGACGATTGATCGAAACCTATCTGCACTGCTTAATGATCCAACCGTTGCAGGGTGTAAGCCAGTCTCTAGCTGGCTGCAAAATGGATCGAGCGCAGGCAGCGGAATATCCCAGCCTCGCAGCAAGGCATCTATACAGCGGTGATCAATGGTCGGGTAATGATCATCAATGTGACGCTGATAACCGCTAGACACATATTTATTCAAGCCTGTCTCCGATTAAAAAGGTAATTCGTCGTCAATCCACTCTTTGTTCCTGATCGTCTCAATCCGAGCCCCAGGAAAAAACTTAGCTGCCGTCTTCATGGTGTCCTTGACCCGCTCATGAAACAGCTCGCCAATGGCCTCGGCACCGATCGCAATCACCTCGCGGTCATCGCCCTCGATCACTCGGTGACACGCCCCTTCGGCAACTATTTGCAACACAGCGCCATTCGGCATCACCGCCTCGATCACAGCTCGCTGATCTATCGGCTTGAACCCTGCCGCCAGGTAGGCTCGTTCTAGTGCCTGATAACCTTTGATGGTGGCTTGGCCATGAACCCGGACACCATCCCAGTCGGCCTCCAAGATAGCCTGATTGAATTTATCAATTTGCCGCCTCATTTTTGCGGCCAGGTCTAAGTCGGGACACACAGCCAGTAGACGTCCGTAGCCATAGGTCTGTTCCAACGCTTTGACAAAGGTATCGACCTGTCCAATGTCTTGAGCCATCAGCCGGCTTTCATCATCTGTTTTCGGGGTTGTCTTTTTAGCTTTAGCCATCAATTTTTACCTCAGCATCCTACGGTGTGACACCGCGACACCCCTATAAGGGGGTGTCACGGCTGTCACGCACTTGGATTATGCTATGCGTTCGCTAGAGTCTCGTAAAAGTCCAATCTTTTCAGACCCATAGACGATATCGCCCTCTCGGCATACGTCCAGCAGAGCTCTTTGATAGCGCTTGCGTAAATTAGCGGATGTCACGCCATCATTTTCCGGTAACGACTTGAAGCTATCGCGGATAATTTCACTGTCGATTGCATCAATCACGTTGATCATTGTGCCATTGACTTCGATCCGGCCAGGCCGTGCTGCAGGTCGTGTTGGCGAGTTAAATTTGTTGAAAATGATCTTTTCCAAACCGCGCACCAAACTGCTTTTCTTGGTTGTGTTCCGCTTCACGTCCTTTGGATCAACCACGCAGCTAGTGATCTGATCACCGCTGGCGGTTTCATGGATAACGACGGTGCGCAGCTCAAAGCCCATTTGCGCAGCCAGCTCCATGTCGCGTTGCTTTGTGATCTTGATCCGCCCGATGTTAGTGCCTGGAACGGCCATCACTTCGAGCTCAGTATCCAGCGCAGCCCGCAGCGAACTATGCCCTCGCGCGCCCTTTTCTTCAGACTTACCCATGTGATGCACTAACATGACATGCGCGCCTGTCCGGCTAATCAGCTTGCGGCAGTTATCAACAATCGCCAACATGGTCGGCGCGGTGTTTTCATCACCGCCGGCAGCAACGGCAGCCAGCGTGTCAATCACAATGAGATCAGCTTCGCCGATTACTTCAATGAGGGCATCAATGTCACCTACCGGCGACAGAAGGTCGAAGCTATCGCCGATCATGTCAAACGCCGGCAGCTCGCCTCTTTTTTCAAGCATGTCCTTATGCTCGATTTTAAGAGCTGCCCGGCGCTTTTTGATATTGGCTGCACCCTCAGCCGCCAGATAAACCACCCTGCCCTGCATGGCTTGTCGCCCGTAAAACTCGGTTCCTGTTGAAACGGCAAAGGCCAGGGCCATTGCTTGAAAGGTCTTGCCGCTGTTTGACGGTCCATAGAGCACCGACAGCGACGATTGCGACAGCAGCCCATCAACAAGATCGTCGTCGCCATTTGGATTGAAATCTTGAGTGTTCCAAGGGTCTACTTTGAATCTTTTTGGCTCAGCGACCGGCACTTCGTCATCCTCAACACTTTCAAAAGTCAATAGCTTTGGCAGCGTTGACCGACATTTCGCCAGAGTCTCTGACCTCGGCCAGTCATCGTGCAGGTCTTTGCCGTGCCGACCTCGCGCGACTTGTGCAAAGCGTTCCTCGGCCCGCTCTGCCCATGCGTCTAAATCATGTAAGTCGCCGCGTTCTTCGACGATGCGATTGCCGGCGAACCATACCGCATCAGCCAGCAATCTTTCGCGTCCGTCCTTAGCCTTGCCGATTGATACAACTGTGCCATCTTGAAAAGTACCCCGGTTTTGAGATGCCGGATCATTAGCTATGCTACTCTGCGCCACGCCGGCCGGCAGCTCGCTTGCAGCCGCCGGGATGCCCTCGGCCGTTATGCCGGTCGCCCGGTCTGACCATTTATAAATACCGCTGTCGCTTTCCGACCCTGGCACGAGCACATATCCGCCGTTGCTCTTAATGTCGATACACTCGTTGATCGGCCCCGATTTCACGCCACCAGGTGCCTTTAGCCATAGATGTAAGCCACCGCTGCCGGTGTGCGCCTCGGGGCCATCTTGAAGCGTCAAGTTATTATCAATGAGCCAGTCGCTGAATTGCTCAGCGGCTGCCGAGTGTTTGTAAATGTCACCGTCTACTACCGCCCAGTCATTTGATCCTGGGATGACCCCGATGTTGGCGTCCGGGTTGTAGTGCCAATAGTTCGCAATCTCGCTGTCGGTCCAGGGCGTCTCTTGCATTGCTCGCCAGGCAACGAGTGGTCTTTTGTCTCTGCCCACTGGCAGCACGGTGAAACCAGCCCTGGCCCATGCCAGTGCAATATCTTTTTTGCTCAAGATTTCTCTCCATTACCTTTAATTAAAAGCTCAAAAAAATCGTGTTCACGCATCACAACCAACCGCGGCTTGCGGTCAGCCCGAATGGTTAAGACGTCGATGTAATCAGCGAGCCAACCATAAATTTGCTTGAAGCCCTCGGCCCGGTGCTTGCATTCAGCCGTCCACAGCCGATTGTCTGTGATGATCTCTACGTCGCCTTTAAAGTCCGCGACGGCACCGGAAAGCGGCACCCGCCTAGCTCGCAGCCCTGCTGCCTTGGCGGCATCGACCAGCGCCCTTTCGTCTCTGTCACCCTTTTGTTTCGATCTGCTCGGCATGAAATTCTCCTTCTACCCTTAAAAAAAGGCCGCCTCGCTAGGGGACGAGGCGGCAAGTTGGGCCGTCAGGGAGGGCATGATTACGCTCATGCGGGCGGTGGGTTGTCTCGCATGAATTTTTCCACGCGCTCGATAGTTGTGAGGGTAATCCTGCGCGAAAAAATCCGCGGCAATAGCTTGCTGTCATTTGTCGCCGCAACGCCAAAAGCACGGGCCGACATATTTGTTTTCTGCATGTATGACTTGACGTCATTGATAAACTGTTGAGCTATATCCATGTGCACATCATGCGGTTTTTTTTCCGCATGGCAACGGTTTTTTTTCCGCGTGTCATTTTTCAACATATGTGGGATATTTTCCGCATGACAAATATCAAAGAACGCCTCGCGCACCTTTTGCGCAAAAACAACGTCAGTATGCGGGCTGCATCGTTAGCTTCTGGATGTAAGCAGGATTTTATTCGCAATATCATGCGTGCACCAAACCATCGCTCACACAATCACAATGATCTACAAAAAGTTGCAGATTATTTTAAAGTTTCATTTTTTTGGCTTTTAACTGGCGTTGGTGAAGTCGTAGACAGCGAACAAAGTAAAGTTTTTGTGAAAGGCTCAGTGCAGGCTGGAGTTTTTAGCGACTCGATCGAATGGCCACGGGATCAGTGGTACGAGATTGATATTTCGTCAGAAAAAAGATATTTGGCTGCGTCTCGTTTTGCAGCCCAAGTTCAAGGTGAATCAATGAATGAGCGCTATCCACATGGCTCAATCGTTGTTTGTGTAGCGCTAGAGTCGTCCGGTTTAGACGTGATTTCCGGCAAGCGATACATCGTCCACCGAACAAATAAATTCGGCGAGATTGAGCAAACCGTTAAACTTATTAAAATCGACGATTCAGGGTCAATTTGGCTACATCCTGAAAGCACACATCCCGATTTTCAACAGCCAACCCGCCTTGATGACGTGGATAGTGACATTGAAGGCGTGCACATTTTTGCGCTGGTAATCGCAAGCTACCGCCCCGAATAAAAATTAGCGTCGGCCTACTCACCGCTTCCCATACCATCTAATGCGGTAAATTTTCCGTATTTTATATTGACGCGGTAATTTTTCCGCATTAAGGTTCCTTGTATTGAATAGATGGAGCCAGCCAAAATGATCAAATTTATCGCAGAATTTCTCACTGTGTGTCTGCTGTTTGCAGTCGGCTATGCCTTTTTGGTGTTCGGATACATCCTTGAGATGCCGCAATGAGCCGTTACGCAGGTCTAACGCCCGAGCAAATCACGGCGCTAGAGCGTCGTTACGACGGCCCGATCACTGACGATCAAATTGAAAACTTCAAACGCTTGTGGGAATGGCAAAACCGCCCTGGCCGTGAGGTCTGGGTCGAGCCGGCAGGTGTGTGGGAAAAGGTGCTTGCTGATGGCTCTTAAAAAGAAGACACCTTGGTCGCCATCAACCTTGACCATGCCAGTTGATGCTTGGATTTTGAAAGAGTTAGGCCATCGAGACGGCATGAATGCACCTATGGCGGCCGGCATCGCCGTCGAGGATGGTGTCAAAGAGGGTTTGATAGACCACAAGCGGCCCATCAGTCAGTGCGTCGCGTTGGCGTTCGCTAAGTTTGACCGGTTGACGGCTTTGAAGGCAATCAGTGAGGAAAGCAAAGCCAATCGACGCAAGCACATCGAGGGCATGGTAACTCACGCCATCAATGCGCTGCGCCCCTATGGCACGCCCGAATTTCCTGGCGATGGTCAGCACAAGGTGTCGCTACAGCTTGACGGCTGCGAGCAATCACATACTGGCTTTTTAGATTTTTTGTATCCCGATCATGGCTTGATTGTGGACTTAAAAACCACGCTACGTCTGCCAACAGCGAACGTTTCTGACAGCCACCGCTGGCAGGGCGCGGTTTACGGCACAGCCCTCGGAAATCACGAAATGCGCTTCGCCTACGCAAGCGGCAAGGAGTGCCGAATTTTTAGGCAAGAGGATATCCCACAGGCGATCGAAGAAGTGCGTTTAGCAACGATAGCCCGTGAAAAATTTATGGGGCTTTTTTCAAGTTACGAGGAAATGGCCCAGCACGTCGTACCCGATTACAGCAGCTTTTATATGTCGTCACCAGCCATGCGGGCTGCCGGCAAAAAGGTGTTCGGGTTTTAACCCCCAGAAAACAGAAGGAATTAAGTCTAAATGTCTATCAACAAATTTATGTCCACTGGCACATCGCCATCAGCAATTCTGCCGCGATTGAGCTTTGACGCCCGCAGCGGCATTTTGTCGAAGGTAAATCGCGTGCAGGTCGGCGAGACCTGGACTAATCAGCCGCAGCCACTGCCCTTTCCGATTGCTTTGCAAATGGATTTTGCGAACATTGAAATTGTCTGGCAGCGGCTGGTCGGCGTTGTCGATATCCAAGCAATGAAATATCGCAGCCTTGTCGATGGCTCGCAGCAAATGATCGAGCAGCCATCGGACGATCACAAGCTAGGCTTCCGTATCCAGGTGTATAACGCCAGCTTACTCGAGGGCGGTGTACATGAATTTGGATCAACAGCGATGTCAGTACGCACAGCGGTTGACAGCGTACACGACGCCTTTGAGGCGGCGACCGGGCCTGAATACATCGACAAAGCCCCGATTGTGACCTTTACGGGCACGACGCCGATTGTATCGCCTAAAGGCACGGCTCATGCGCCCGTATTGGCGATCACCGGCTGGGAGAGCCGATCACCGTTCGACAACGGCGCAGCCACTTCCGTTGCGCCAGGCGTCACGGCACCGCCAGCAGCAGTGGCAGTTGCCGCACCACCTCCGCCTCACAACGCGCCGGAGTTTAGCTAATGGATCGGGCTGCCGTACTCGCACTCGCTCATGCAGCGGTTATGGGCCGAGGCAAGAGTTACGGCAGCCCTGAGCGCTCATTTTTTGAGATTGCGCGGCTTTGGTCAGTCTTTTTTGATCGTGAATTTACGGCCGGCGACGTCGCCTTGGCTTTAGCCTTGATGAAGTTGGCGCGGTTAAAGGCTGACCCGTCGCATAACGATAGCATCGTTGACTTGGCTGGCTACGCAGCCTGCCTCGGAGAAATTCAGACATTCACAGAAGACGATGAGGAAGGAGCTTAAAATGTCAGGACGGTTTAGCCAGCAACGTCAGCAGATTGTTGAGCTTTTACAAAATGGCTTCGGAGTGACCGCGCGGGGTATGTTTGAGAAGTACGATATTCAACGCCTTGCAGCTCGCATCTTTGAGCTGCGGGCTATGGGTTATGTGATTGAAAGCCGCCGCAAGTCGGACAGCGAAACCCACTGGGTCGAGTATTATTTGATCAGCAGCCCGCCAACAATGACCGAGACGGCGGCATGAACATCTTTATGGTCCTCGGCCTTTTGATGACGCTTGAAGCGCGTGTCTTCATTCTTGTCCAGGACCGTATCGAGATGGACACAATGCAACAGTGTGTCGAACAAATGATAGCGATCAACATGGCTCAAACATCACAGATTGCTACTTGTGTGCAGCGGCGGCCAGTGGCTCAGCCGCAAGGATTGAAAACGAAATCTGGCTGAGCTTCGCATCCTCGGCCCGATAGCTGGCGGCGAGTGCGTGCCAATGTCTTCTCGTGACCGGGGTTTGTATGTCCCTGTGGCCACCTTGTCGTCAGCACTTTTTTAAAGGGGATTCACACCAATGAGTCAGGGTAGTAGCATTCTTGAAGACCGTCAGCTTTTTACGCTGCAAGACCTTGCAAACCGCTGGGGATGCAGCCAGAACACGGTCCGAATAATGTGTAAAAAAGGTCAGTTAGAACACTTCAAAGTAGGAAACAGATACAGAGTAAACGCAGAACAAGTGATGAGGTATGAAAAATGGAAGGCCAATACAAGCTCACAAAATATCGAGGAAAGTGGTGTGTCTACTATCGCACCGTTGAAATCAAAGGCAATGAAGTGCGATCCGTTGCAAAGCGCGTCTCACTTCGCACCACCGACCGTACTGTGGCAGAAAGACGGTTCGAGCAGTGGAGATCAGATTTAAAACGGACAAATGAGACGTCTGTTTTGGCGGCGTGGAACATTTATTTCGCTGAAAAGGGCAACGAAAGAAAAGGATACGCTGCCAAGCATTTTCTGCCTTTTTTTTCGCACTTAGATACAAATGACATCAACATTGACACTTGCAAAGCATACTTTGCCAAGCGCAAATCTGATGTGACACCTAAGGGCAAACCCCCGGAAAACGGGACAATAATAGTCGAGCTGCAATTTTTACGGGCGGCTTTAAATTTTGCAGGAAAGCCGGGACATCGTGATTTTAAAATTTGGATGCCTAAAAAAGCACCTCCGCGCACCCGTTATCTGACTAAAGGTGAGATGACAAAGTTCATGGTTGTGGCGCAAAGGAATGAGCGTCTTGCGTTGTTTTTAGAGCTTGCCATAGCAACAGCCGGTCGCAAGGGCGCAGTCACAGAATTGACTTGGGATAGAGTGGATTTTGATCGGGGGCTTTTAAACCTTTTTAACCCTGATAAAGACGAAAGCAACAAGGGTAGGTCCGAGGTGCCAATCACGTCACGGTTGCATCAAGTTTTGGTGGCCGCAAAGAAAAGAGCGCAAACCAAGTATGTGCTAGAGTACCAAGGCAAGCAATATAAAACCCCGGAAAAAGCCTTCGCCAAAGCTTTGAAAGAGGCTGGCATTGATCACGCTACGCCGCATGATATCCGTCGATCAGCAGCGGTGTGGATGGCGGAAGCTGGTGTGTCTATGAGTGAGATCAGTCAATATCTCGGACATTCAAGCACCCGTGTGACAGAAAGCGTTTATGCCAGATATTCACCTGACTATTTAAGAGGTGCTGCCTCAGCTTTGGATTTTTAGACAGTGGAAGGTTCAATTGAACACAAATTAGCGTTGAAATACGTTATTTGGCGTCATTTATGTTGAAATAGGGTTTCCAACATGATTGAAAAACAATGCCTTACACCACTTTTGGGGTGCTTTCAGCACGGTGGTCGGCAGTCTAATCCTGCCCGCGCCCACCATCTTTTCAATGACTTAGCGAAATTTTACACAGGGGTCGCGTGTTCAATTGAACACGCCGCCATCTTCAAGACCCCAAAACCGGCCCCTGTGTAACATTTTCGACTATCTCCCAAGATAGCCTGCAATAACGCCTATTACACCTGTCAGCGTCATCTTCAGCAGCGTAATCACACTCTCGTCTGGCGGTCTTTGCTCACGTAGAGCGATGTAATAATCACCGACAATGATCACAGTCAGCAGCATGAAAACGCCAAAGATCATGGCGATGACCATGATCTCTTTTGCGTGCTTCATGCCGCATCCTCCATGTCGGATAAAAACAATACTCTCTCGGCCTCTCGGCGTCGCACCAAGCCAGCCAGGCGGCGTCCTGCGGCGAACACCCAACGGGGAAACTCGTCGGCGGCACCAATATAATCTTCGCGATTGATCTTACGCCGAAGCGTACTGCTCTGCAGAGCGCCTGAGCCCAAATTGAAGCTGAATGAAACAAGTGCATCATATTGGCCTTGTGTAAGCGGCACAGGACACAGCCGATGGACCGCGCGTTCAAACCTCACTAGGTCACGCTTCAGCAACGCCTCGCCCTCGGCTAGGGTAATTGGTGGCGTGTCTGCCGTGATGCCGGCTGTACTGCCATACCCCTGGGTCCAAACTTGAGAGGGGCAAAGGTAACTTTCGGCGCGGAACCCTTCAAAGTCTTTGATCAGGTCAATGCCTGTTTGGCTGATTTTCATTGGGTCGCTCGATAATTCGTTCAATTTTTAGGCTGCGGATTTTCTCATTGGCGACGTGCCGCCAGACCAGGCCACGGCCATTTCGGATCGCAAAAACTGTTTCGCTCGTCGAGATCTTTATAATGGTTGCTTCTTCTCCATCTATGAACACTTTTTGACCCTCGGACCATGCCTCCGACCACTTGAACTTCAGGCCAGCTATAGCGTTCACAACCCAGTCTTTGAGAGCCAAACCAATCGTCAGGGCGATGGTTACGGCCACCAATGGCTCAATCAGATGAACGATATCGAGCGATAGGTTTTGAATTGCGTCCGTGTTCATTTCCGGTTCATCGCTCGGCTGCCAAACCAAAAACTGATCACTGCAGCAATCATAGCGTTGAACTGTTCATCAGCGATTGCCGGCAACGCTTGATAGACCGCCATGCCTTCGATGGCTATCAGCGCATACAACCCACAGAATTTGATGGCAATAAGGCAGCAGACCAGTAGGTATGTGATTGCTGGTCTGACCGTGCCACGCAGATTGTTGACCCATGTCGATGATTTGATCGAGCTGTCATGCCGATAGATCGCACGGGTTTCAGCGATGTCAGCCTGGGCGTTGATTTCCTCTAGCTTGAGCTGTGAGCCAAGCTTCATTTGCTCCATCTGCCGGTCGATCATAGCCAACTCGTGAGCGCGGTCTGCCTTCTCTTGAAAATAGTCAAGAGCCCTCGGCGCGAGAGAACTGGCAAATCCCAGCAAAGAACCCAATAGCGTCAGCATAAAATTTCCTCGTCATGATTTTGGATTGTCTCAGAAATCCAGCAGCCAGCGGCGTAAAGCGTTTCAGACAGCGGCGAGCCTTCTTTGCCTCGACCGACAATAAAGACCTCGCAGACACGGTTGGTTTCTGGGTCGTGACTAATTGCGATGTCGAACTGATCAAAGCTCTTGATCTGTGTCGGACGTCGGTTTTTGAGACTTCTTTGCATTGCTTCTCCGCGACCAATCCGGGTCTAAGTCAACGTGGCCGTCGTGGTGGACGATCATCAGTTTGACGCCTGCCTTGAGTTGATTATATGAAAGCCCCTCAGGTCTTCCGCTCTCGATGCCCTGGTAGCGGACTTCGAGCATCAGTACCTGAGCTGGCCGCGACCCTTGCATTTTGATCGCAACAATGTCGGCCGGTGAGTGGGACTGAAAGCATTTGAACACGTACCAGTCACGGCTGATTAGCCACGCGATTGCAATGGCCTCTCCCCGCGCACCAGTGCGGTGCTTCATAATTGACATTTTAGATTTTGAGCTGCTCTAACAGCCATGCGCCTGCAGCCAAAAAACCGGCCAGCAAAGCACCAATTTTGATAAGCAGCCAGCCAGCTCCCTTGCCGATAGCTGCGATTTCTAAGAGCTGGTCTACCTTTAACTCGATACGCTCTAGCCTGCGCTCTTGCTCGTCGGTGCGGGCCTCTAAGCGGGCTAGGCGTTCTGTGTCGGTCATCGGAGCAGCCCTTGCCTATTCCTTTTGCGGCGCTCGTTGCGTCCATATAAATTGCCGGAAATTGCGCCTGTTCCGCCTCCTACTGCAATTGGGTCGAGCGTGCCAGTTGAAAGCAGCCCAAGACCTTGGGGGCGAGCCATGCGCTCTTGTTGGCGTTGCAATCTTGCAGTGGCTGCGGCCAGGTCAATGGGATTAGTGCTAAACAACGTGTCAAGTGTTTGCTCTGCAGCCTTTTCACTCATGCCGCCAGCGCTTCTGATAAACCGATTAAGGATGTTTTGCGGTGTAGGATTGCTGAGCAAATCAATTACGCCATCTCCTGGCTCAGCCCCCGTTTCTGCCAAAACCTGTTGACGGGAAGCCGTTGGACTACCGCCAATCACACGTCGGTTAGTAGTTACCAAACGCGCTTGATCTTCCATAAATTTTTCAAACTCTGCAAACGCCTTTGCGCCCTCGTCTGACGCAGGGAAGGCAGCCCGAATTGCATCTCTACGTCGCCCTTTATTAAAAATCTGGCGTACAAAGTCTTGGTTGGCTCCGGTTGTTTCAACCAAAGTGTTGAATCTATCGACCAAACCGCGAACAAAGGCTGCTTTTTCGCCCTCATTCATGTCATCAACCTTGCTTTTTAAAACACGCGCAGGCGTCTTATCTATGTCTTGGCCAACCTTATTGGCCCGTTTCACAGTTTCAAGATCTGCAAAGTTTTGATTGGCGATGCGATAAGCATCGTTTTGATCCTTAATTTCATCATTAAATTGTTTTTTAATTGCCGATAAAGCGGCTGCCGCTGGTTGCATTTTGCCAGTAAGGTCATCAGTGTCTTTTTCAATCAACACATCAAAGCCACGTTTTACCTGGTGCAAAAATTCTGTCGGCAAAGTGCCGGCATCCGCTAATTGCTTAAATTCATCGAAGGTTGGCAACGGCGGTTGGTTGCTCCCACGGGCCATCATCTGCAACGTAGAGAGCTTGCGGGCGTTTTCATAGATTTCAGAAAAGTTTGGATTGTTTAGATACTTCTTGAATGGCTCGGCATCTAACTCCATTTCGTATGCCGTTGGGTAGTTTAAACGAGCCTGGGCTTGTTGCTGTGTAGCAATATCGTCTAAAAAATTGCCGGCCTCGTCGGGGGTTGTGCCTAAACGGCCTGCCATCTCGTCTTGGATTTCTTCAGCTTGTTGCCGAAATCTGTCGGTAAGCTGACGAGTTACCCGTGTTTGGGCTGGATTTGCTACTGCTTGTGCGCCGAAAGCCAGGTCCTGCGTTTGTTGCCCTAAGTCAGCTAACGTCGCGCCACGGACGCCAGACTCGCGCATCCTTCGCACTTCGGCTGCCGCCTGTTGAGGTGTAAATCCTTCTCGCGCTAAATACTGCCGCACCTTCCGATCTGAAAAGTTTGCAGACCCAACCCCTAAGCGACGCGCCACACCTCGCGCAGCTTGGCCCAAAGACGACATGGCTGCTGGGGCTGCAGCACCTAAAGCCGTACCCAATACGCCACCCACAACAGCGCCCTCACCTACGTCCTCTAATTCGTCAGCGGTGCCGGCACCTGCTGCAGCACCTGTCACACCGCCCGAAATTGCGCCTAAACCTGCTGCCTTGCCAATATTGCGCGCACGGCCAGCCGCCTCCTTAGCTAAAACCCTTGCGCCGCTTTTTGCACCTTGTCGCACCAAATTAACTGCGGCACCACCTGGCAAAAGAAAGCCGCCGGCAAGCTCCCCAACTATAGAAATGACAGGGTTTTGCCTGCGATATTCATCTTGTTGGGCACGTAGCTGATCACGCAAATCTTTATATTCTGGTGAACTAAAACTGCCAGTTCTCGCCGCCGCTTCAAGTTCATCACCAAAGCCCAGTAAAGTCCCTTGCCCAATTGCTGAGCGCAGACCTTCTACAACCGAATCAATCTGTGGGCGTTTCTCTGACTCTTGGCGGCTACTAACATCATTTGCTGGCACGTCTAATTCATTAACAATTCTTTGTTTTTGAGCTGTTGATAATTTACGCCAATCGGCCTTATCGACACCAGTGCTAACGCGTTGACCCTCTATTTCGACAAACTGAGCAGCCATCATTACACCTCTTTGAACGAACGATTATTATTTGACGTGACAAAAGTTTCCTCGGGGTCGCCAAAAGCCCGCCGGCGGGTATTAATTTGCGACTGGTAAATTGACACATTTTTTGCGTTTTCTGCCGCCAGTTGGTTAAGGATATTGCGCACGTCCGATATGCTTCTGGCGAACTTAAGCTGATTAATAACGCGTTTTGCGTCATTATCGGTTTGAACACCCTTCGCTAATCGTAAGGTTTCATTGACATAGCGCTGAATAAAACGCTCAAATTTGTTGGATGCAGCAACCTTTATTTCGGCTTCATCATCCAAAAAATAGCCTAAATTGTTGCCAAGAAAATTAGCAACGCCCTGCATCCTTCCAGGGTCCAATTTTTTTGAATCCAAATCAGCGAATATGCTGTCCAAATCTTGATCTAAAGCCGCTATATTTTTGAGCGCCGCAAAATCTTGACTGTCCGCCTTTATTAAACTTACGTTGCCACCGTAAAGTGGGCGTTTCTTTTCTGGTTTTGCCAAGTCTTTCAATGTGTTCATTGCAGCTTGACGTGTGGCAACATCTGTTGATTGCAGCAATAAACCTGCCGCACCCTTAATGTCGCCTGAGACTGCTAGTTTTGCAGCCTTTTCTTGCAAGCTTCGCTCTGCCTGACCCTGCTCAATTTTTGCCGCGCTCAACCGATCTTGCGCATCTTTTGCAAACCCGGCTTGGAACAATCGTGCAGCCTGTTCGGATAAAGTTGGTTGGCGCTCAGAGCTTACCCTTTTTTGAACCGCCTCTCGGAACTTCGCCCCCGTCAATCTTTCGATATCTGGCACATTGTTGGTTTGAATAGCCTCTCGCAAAAAAGCTTGATTTAAGTCGTCAGGAAGCATGCTTTTGCTTGGGTCTATTTCAATGCCATCTTTTATAAAAAAGCCGGCGGGCTGCACTGTTTGCATGGAACTAAATTGAATTGGCGCTAAGGCGGCGGCTAAAGCGTCTTCGCGTTTTTTGCGAGCGGACATGTCGCCAAGGAAACTGCCAATTTCAGACAAACCCTGCCCTAAACTATTCAGCGGGTTTTCCTCAAGAATTGGCCGAGGCGCACTGATAACAGAAGGTGCGCGAGCCGCACCAAGCAACCGTTGCTGTTCTCGCATTGCATTCGCTCGAACTGCGTCAGGACCAGTGGCCAGCAACCCGCCGCCACGTTGTCTTAGTAAAGCCATGATTTATGCCCTCAATCCTGTCAGTAAACCACCAACGCCACCTAATATTGAGCCAAAGTTCAACGGACTACGGCGCACTGGAACTTGAGCAAACTGACCCACTGGCGTGCCAGATAGCGCAGCCTGCCTGATCGCAAGTTGCTGCAGCGGAAAGCCCCTTTGCTCCAAAAATGAGGAATACTGGTCATCTAGCATTTGCTGCTGGCGGTCGCGCTCTCCCAGCCCAAGATTGCGCTGCGCGTTGGCGAACGTCATATCACGATTGAACTTAGCCTGACTGGCTGCTCGTAAAGCATCTGCCGCCTGCAGTTGC
>VMHT01020826.1_pt1 | contig 14282 bp, 13 predicted proteins | sample 4693611 | NCBI WGS metagenome assembly VMHT01 (sample SAMN12280063, study PRJNA550983) | marine metagenome | isolation source: seawater sampled from same location over 5 years 0.02-0.2 micron viral filtrate | place: USA: collected off the coast of southern California halfway between the port... ... | reverse complement strand
TGTAACACCCGCATTACAAAGGGGGTCCCATGCGAATATTCAGGAAAAGAATACATGTTAGTGCCGATAGGGAAGTTCATGGAAGGTAAGTGGATTCACAAAGAAGACTGGTGGTATAATGATATGAAAGACGGTTATGGCGAACTTCTCGATTTAAGCCATTCTAATTTCACCGAATGGTTGAATGAACATTGTGAAGATGGCTGGGAAGTGCTGAAAATTTCTAGGGATTTCAACAGTAACTGGTCTCATACATGGGTTGTTTTTAGAAAACAGGATTGAGAATTGAATAAGTGAATCGAGCCATTCATGAGGGTTTATCTGAATACCCTTGGAAATGCAATCGATGGTTGAATGGGCTTTGCGTGGGCCATTTTAGACGCTACCCTCGAAGACGGGGGTGCGCAAGGGACCAAATGCACGCCTGTGAGTCCGGTGGTAGCGTAGACGAGAAGAGATTACAAACTCCGACCCCCACCGAGAACCATGGGAATTGACCAAAGGCGGTGGTTTGCTTGCTTGCTGGTCGTTCTCTCCATGGTTGCTGTAGCCTGGACACCTGTGTTCTCATCACCCGAGGCATTGACCCTAGAGAACAACGAACCCGACGTCGCAGAAAGCCTCCTTATCACTGACCGCTTCGCCGTGTCAAACGGATTCACGCACATCAACATGACCTCATCCCCCGCCACTGGCCTAACGGAACTCGAACGGCCACCGATGTCCTGGACCGCCACCACAGGCATCGGATTAACCCAAATGAGAACCGGTGCCTGTTCAGCTTACCTCCCATCCACGAACGAAGTGTTCCTCATCGGGGGACGTGTTGACATCGACCCTTCACAAACCGGTGATGAGGCAAACACGCAAACCGTGGAAATTTTTGACGTGGTCAACAAGACATGGCAACCGGCTGCTGAACAACTCAAAGAAACCCAACAGTACCACAAGTGCGCAGTAGTTGATGACACCATTTACGCCATTGGCGACCATCACCCGTTCTCATCGCCGTCCGTTGAAGCAACCGGTGTGGTTCAGGTCTACGATGCGGAAGACGGAAACTGGAGTTATGGAACCAGCATGCCCGGCAACCAATCGGTCGGACTGGCGGGTGTTGCAAGCCAGGGCGGAATGATTTACGTGGCCGGGGGAGTCATGTCCGAAGACCGGTCTGATTCGAACAGTCGCCTGATTCGCTACGACCCCGTCAATGATTCGTGGACTCAACTTGCCGACATGAACAATCGACGCCACTCGTTTGAACTCGTCTCGTTTCGAGGGAAATTAATCGCTTATGGCGGTGTAGCTGTGTTTTACGACCCCATTACCAAAATGACCGTCGAAGAAGAAACCAACTTGACCGAAGCCTACGACCCGGCGACGAACACTTGGACGCAACTCCCCAACGCCACGCACAAATTCTCAGCCTATGCGGCCTCCGTGTTTAACGATGAAATCATCATCCATGGAGGGTATGAATCATCGGGATGGTCAGGCACAGCGAGCGATAAGACCTACGGCTACGACCCATTCACCAATCATTGGAAAACCCACGCCACCCTTCCAGTCAGCCTTTACGATTCCACCTTGGTCCTCGCCAACAACACCTTGGTGTATGCTGGCGGAGATTCAAGCAACAGCCGATTCAGCACCTGGAGCATCCAGTATCTAGCCGAAAATGAATACCACGTGAATCCAACCCAACACGAGGGGATGATCACGTCATCCATCCAAGATTTGCGCCCATCGGATGAGGGTGCTGCGAGCTTGATGTGGCTTGACTTCGCCACCGTTGAACCAAGCGGTACGAGCATAGGATTGCAGTACAGGACCTCCGATACAGTCCAAGGTATCGCTTCATCGGCCTGGCTCCCCACCACGGTGCCGATCAACACCTACCTCGCCGCAGGAAATCAGACCTTGACGGAGGTGGCCGAAAATTCAGCGTTTCTCCAATATCGCATCCGTTATATGACTACACAACTCATGGATTGGATCACGCCTTCGTTGTTGAACGTTTCAATTGGCGCTGATTCGGCCGCTTTCAGAGCATCACCGCCAACAAGCCTCCAACCCACGTCGTCCCCTGTGAGCGTGATGACCCATCACCATGCAACCACACAAGATGGGACCTATGTCGTGGCCCTCCACGCTTCTGATGCGTCCGGAATATTGGATGTCGGCTCTGATTGGTTGACGTTGTCTTGGAACACCACCACGTCAACCCTCAGCGTGGATGACCCGTCTTCTATGCTGTTCAATCAACAAGCTACAGCCACCCCTGGAGCAAAGACAAGCGAAGGTCAAAGCATGAATTGGACCTTTTCGCTCAGTGAAACGATGCCCACCGACCACCTTCGTTTCAAAACCAGTACACATGCAGAACGTAACGCCACCTTCCTCCATCCAGATATCAGCAGCATTGACCGTCAAGTCACAATTCTACTCAACGATGTGACGTCCGACATGTCAAGTCAGGGCAACGCATCGGTTGAGCAAGGAGAGGTTATACCGGGCAACACCACTCTGAATTTGACGATTGACCATCGGTTCACGAACAGCGGACTACGGCTGCTGGGAGGAGCCATCGAATCCAGAATCCACCTTGACTTGCACACCTTTGACACCGATTCATTCGGCGAGCGTATCTGGACCAATGAAACATCGGAATGGTTTGACCTTCCAGCCGGCCAAGCCCACCATGCCAACATCAACACCCCGGAATCACCATCCGGTGAACTTCATCTTTGGATTGAAGCACGAACAAGCGAAGATTGGGACCTCGTCTTCGACACCACACCGCTGAAATTCATCATCAATGCCGACGGACCGACATTGCTGGACATCTCCCCAAGCCTTGATTCGTACACCGATGAAGAGCAATACCGAACCGTGTCCTTCCTGTTCAATGACGTAGGAGGCTTCTCCAACGAAACCCTCGCTGCGTTCTCATGGCTTGAAGCGAGGGATGACGGCACCAACGGTGGTGCTGCAGACGGCATACCTCAGCGGGTTGAATACCAATCCTCGTTGTTCTACGCTCACCAACATGGAAATCAATGGACTGTCAACGTAACCGTGAATGACACTGTTAACGATGACCACCAGTGGGGTCACGTCCTGCTTGAAGGAACCGACCTAGCTGGCTTCCCTGTCCCGGCTGTGAGCGCTGACGAAGGTCATGCTCGATGGGAATCTCGTACACCGACGAAAGGAGAACTCCTTCACCTTGAGCCAACCAAAAACCTCCTCAGTGGGACATTTATGCGTTTTGAGCCATCCCAACAAGTGGGCTGGACCATGACGGTCACCGATGCCAATGGGCTCAGCGATTTAACGGAGGTTCGCATTGAACTCGGCAATGACGAATCGCTGGGTGTCAAGTACACCACGGTGGATGAAACCTGTTCCTCGCTCGATGAACGACTGCTTCTCTTGCCCAGCGGCTGCGTTGTTGAAGAATCAAACGGAACCCTAACCGTTGATTTCACGGCGACCGTCCAATGGAGCATGACCATGGCCGGTTTGATTCAAGGAGAACTCGATGTCGTGGTGAGGGATTACGACGGAACTCAGAGCTATTCCTTCGACGAAGCTTGGGTGCTTGACCGAGAGATGAGCATAGAGGTCGCTCATCTTCGGGATGAAAGCGGTTCGGTGCAACAAGACATCATTTCCGATGCCACGGTGATGGGTGGGGATTTCCTGAATCTTTCAGCCGACGTCGCCTACCGTTCAAGCGGAACCCCGTACACCGGTGACCTCCGTCTCCGATGGGACGGATTGCTGCAAGGAGAGCCATGGCGTGGAGGAGCCACGGTTTCGATCATCGACGGCCTTCTTGAAACGAGCATCATCACTCCGGAATCTTCAGGTCTCGTTCAAGAGATGACACTGACCCTTTGGGACCCGCTGGAAACTCAAGTTCTGAGCGTCTATGATTTACCGGTGTTCAAACTTGACCATGATGCACCGATCCTGCTTCCATCAGCCATTGAAGACGCCATATCGAGGTATAAATTGGATCAGGTCGAGATCGGAGTCAACATCGACGAGGCCCAAGGATGGTCAAATGAACTCTCACTGACCTGCCAAATCCAATCTCTCAGCAAGACTTGGGACCCGGTGAGTCTGGTCCGCAACTCAACAACGGTGTTTGATGGGAAAACCATGTTCAGCTTCATGTTTGACTTTAGCAAACTCGGCGACCCCTCCATGCTTTCGGAGCAAGCCAACCTCAATTGTTGGGCAGACGGAACCGATGATGCTGGTTGGGCACTCTCCTCAAGCACCGGAAATTCTGAGCTTGACCCGTGGCTTGAGGCGCCCTTGAACAACATTGGCCCCGACCTTGGTTTGGAGAACGTTGAACTCAGCGGTACGTTTGAGGCTGGAGAGAAAATTCGGCTCTCGTTCTTTGTCATCAACGGTGGGGAACAACTCCCGACCCCCTTCAACGCCACGATTGAACTGATTCAAGGGGAAGAGCGAACGCTGGTTGGCCGGTCTGTCTTCTACTCCATGGACGCCAACACGGCGAAATCCGTGAAACGGTCGTTCACCGCACCCGAGGGAGCATGGACGCTGGAAATCACCGTTGACCAGGAAGGGCTAGTTTGGGAAATAGATGAGACGAACAACATCTGGAACCGCACCGTGCAGGACGAATCAGGCGGCTTGGGAGGCCTAACCATTATGCTTGGCGGTGGAGCGATGTTCGCCCTGGTTGGAGCAGCCGTTTTGCTGCAGAGACGAGGCACCGGCACGGTCGAAGAGGAAAAGGTCGTTGTGGCGCTGAAAGCAACGGGCCAGGAACCTCAGTCAACCAGAGCATCAAGTCCCACCCAACAACCCGCACAGAAACGTCGTGGTCCACCCGGTGGCAAAATCGGATCAAATTCTGGAAAAAAACCAACCCGCGGACCTCCTCGTGGCCCTCCCCAAAGCCCGTCAACGAACTCTGAACCATCCCCCCAAGAAATGGCAGCCAAACACATGGCCGCGCTCGGCGTTCCTGAAACAGCTGAAGAGCGCGTTGAAGGTTATGCCCAACTCCCCGGTGGCGGAGAATACGAATACACGGCAGAGGCCACCTTCTATGTGGGCGAAACATGCGGCCGCTGGCGTCTCAACGAAGACAAATCCTTCACTCGAATTCCCGATGATTCGTGATGCCTACCTTCATGAAGGCCACATCCCTCCAACCGGTTATGAGTGAGGATGCAGATGACGTTCGTCGTGCCCTCACCATCGTTTTTCGCGGTGCTGATGGGTTGGCTCGACCGGATGTTGAGCGTGCGTTTTCTTTTGACATGGAGTGGGTGGCTCCCCACGAAGCAGAGGAAGTCGTGAACGCTTTGGTCGCTGCTGGGTGGTTGGAAGAGCGAAAGCAGAACCTTCACCTTGCATTGAATCTCGGTGAGGTGAACGTTCCATTTGGTTGGTTTCCACGTCCGAGGAGGTTGCTGCATCCGGTTTCTCCGACCGATGGGTCAGATGTATCCTCCCAAACAGAACCTGGAGCTGCACAACGGCCAACACCTGCCCCGTCCACTCAGCCTCCACGAAGCCAGGCTCGAGTAGAAACCGCCCTCACAGGCGACCCACGCGCACGCCTTACGCCGAGGGTCGCCAAGTTCATTTCTCGACAAAGCGGTCTTGCCTTGGATGAATTGGAGCGACGAGCTGACCGGAAGATCAAGGCCTTTCATCTCATCACGCCGTGGATGGCCTACGCTTTGGTCGCTCGAGAACAAGGGTTGGTGATGGACGACATTGCCAAAGCGTTGGATGTTGCTTAGGCAGAATCATCCTCATTCACTGTTTCTTGACCACGGGCAGACAATTCCACCAACACTGGTAACACCATAATGGCCAACAACAACGAAAACAGTACCGTGATGGCCGTGATGAGACCAAAGTCCTGAATGATGGGCATCGGAGAGAACAGCAAAACAGCAAAGCCTGCCATGGTGGTAAGGGCACTCACCATAAGAGACACACCCGTGGTGCCGAGTGCTTCTCGAAGCGCACCCCAATGGTCACCACGTTTTTCCAACTCAACCTCAAATCGACGCCACATGTGAATGGAATAATCAATGCCAATACCCAACGTGAGCGCCGTCACCATGACCGTGAGGACGTTCCACTTGAGGCCAATCAGGGCCATTGAGCCTACCACCCACAGGGAGGCAATGCCGACGGGGAACAACACAATGATGGCTGGCATGATGCGCCGTGTGAGAGCGAACAGCACGAGGAAAGAAACGACGAGAGAAATGGCAGTGCTCTCAATCTGGGTGACGGTGAGGCCTGTCAAAACCGTCTCAAGCATGACTAAATCACCGGTCACATGGAGAGCAGCGTGGTCTTTGAGTTGATACTTCAACGTGCCCGAATCATCGGTCGAACCAAGAATAGCAACAAAATTGTTGACGACGCGACTGGATTCAACCGACGTTGACGCTTCGACCCGAATCTCATGCCGCAAATGGATGATTTGGTCTCCGTTGAGGTGGACGGTTTGGGCGAGACGATCGTCCCAAGTTTCACCGGTCAGCGGGTCCGCAACGCTGTCGTTGCCAACAAGTTCCGCAAAGAAGGCTCCGAGGTTGATGGATTGCGAACGCTCTATCGGGTAAACTTCGCCTAAATACAACTCCATGTTGTGAGCATTGCCAAGGCTCTCATTTCTCAAAATCGCATCGCGAATGAGAGGGTATGGACCCTCGTAGGCAGGGGAAGGAATTCTGAAGTTCGTCCCCACAACATCGTTGTTGGATTTCAAATCAAATTGGAAATTCCGCAGTTCGCTCAGCAAGTTGAGGTCATCGGGTATCGCCTCAGCTCCATCAACCGGCTCCATCAGGAGATGGATGATTTTCCAACCTGCGCTCTCATAACTCGATGTTAAATCATCTCGGACGCCCATGATTTCCATGTCTTCATTGACAAAGTCGGCAAGATCAAAATCGGTTTCGAGGGAAGCTGCTCCGTAAACAGCGAGACCCGATATCAAGACGGTGACGAGGATGACACCGACCTGCTGCTTTTTCTGAACATTGACGATTTGTTGAGAGAGGGCAGGTAAGCGAAGCGGTGGACGGTGTTCAACCTTGGATTCTTTTGAGAACACAACGTGAAGTGCACCGACAAAGACCGTTGACGAAATGAAGGCTGAGACCACACCCAAGGAAAGAGCATACCCGAGCACGGCCAACGGTGGTAGAGGAGAAATCACGTTGGCCATAAAGGCTGCAACGGTGGTGACAACCGCCAGTGAAAGGGGCATTGAAAGGTGGCCACACGCCCTCAACCAAGATTCAGAAGCGCTGGGGAACTCATCGCGGAACGAACGTTGAGAGCGTTGCAGGTGAATGGCATAATCGATTCCAAGACCGAGCACGAGCGGAGCCACGGTTGCTTCAAGCGCCGTGAACCGTGTCCCTGCAACGTTCAGAATGCCGTAAGTCCAAATCAGAGCACTGGTCAATCCAACGAGTGGAAAAGCGACGCTTGACAAGGAACGGAAGGCGACGGAGAGCATGACCACCACCACTGCAAAGGCCAGCATCACCAGCAAAAGCAGGTTGTCAAACGTGCCTTCATCGATGTCGTGGGCAAGAAGATCATTGGAAATGACCTCATAGGTGAGGGATGAGGTAGAGGAGCGTTCCGTGAAAACATCGCGAAGTTGATCTTGAAGAACTCTGCGGGGTGTTTCATCAAGATTGGGGTCCACTTCAAGCACCCACAGGGTTGATGAAGCGGTCGGAGCAACCGAACCCGTCCCGTCGTCAAGGTAGACGCAAACAGGTTCGTAGTCCAAGTCATTGTGAAGCAGAGCGGACGAGGCATAGGTCGCAGCGGAGAGAAGTTGATCATCTGCGGTTAATCCACACGTCTCATTATCGTCAAACAACACATCGAGGACATCGGACCAATCACCAAAATTGGCCAACGATTCACCGTTCCCTTCCTCATCCAGCGCCAGCTGTAAAATCCCGGGAGCCGTCGTCCATACTTGGACCAAGGATTCACGCTTGTCTGATTCTTCTTGGAAGTGCGCCAAATCCTCTTGCATCGCCTTGAGGGCCTCCAGGCTCAACACATTGGAGTCATCATTCATCGTTACGTGAACAAAAAGGGGTCGCATCTCGTTGGGGAAATGAGCGTGAATTCGGTCATGTGCCTCCGAAGCCTCCGTTTCTGGAGAGAAGTCTTTGAGGTCGGTTTGGAAGGTTGGCGGAGATACATACAAATTTCCCGCCAAAACCAACGTGATGATGGTGAATAAACCGACGATGAGAGGGGCACTGCGTTCAAACAGCGGGGCCACTTTGGCAAGGCGTTCCTCAAGGTCCACCTTTTCCATGGTAATGCGTTGCCCATGGAGCATAAAAACAAACAGGTGCAGATGTTGTCAATCCCGCCGCTCTTCATCCGAGAGAACGGGTACCGTCCAAGGAGAAGGTTCAAAACAAGGAGGAAGGTGGCAAGGTCGGTTATCATGGGTGTCACGGTCCTTTTGAAAGAGAAAAACGAATTGCGTCTTCGCATCATCGGCGAAAGCCACACTGCCCTCCAAGTGCTACGAGAGCGCTTGAACAACCACAAGAGCGTTGATTACGCCAACTACTTCCCTGGCCACCCCGAGCTTGACGACCCCGAATTCTACATCCGAACCACCTCCAAAGCGGGAGTTGAAAAGGTCCTGAACGAGATCATCGGCGGCGTTACCTCCGAGTTCGAAAACGCCAGCCTCTGAGACGCAGGTCGTTTCCATGTCTGACCCCATCGCTCAAGCCATAGGCTTGCAGGGGTACGCTACTGAACACCCAGGTGTTGGTGGTATCATCAAATCCCGCGTGACGGATTTCCGTGTGGAAGAAATCGCCACGCCCGTGCATCTTGACAACAGAGGACGATTTACCGTCGCCAAAATCACGCTTACCAACTGGGAGACCAACAGGTTTTGCAACCAGCTCTCAGCAAAACTTCGTATTCCTCGAAACCGAGTGTTTTTCGCTGGAACGAAAGACAAGCGGGCCGTCACTTCCCAACTCTTTGTTATTGACGCACCCATGAACAAAGTCTCAGGTGTCGAACTCCCTGATGTTGAAATTGAAGTACTCGGGCGAACCCATCAAAAAATCGGATTTGGAAATCATCGAGGAAACCGTTTCACCATCGTTGTTCGTGGCTGCTGCCACCCAGATGGTACACCAATGACCGACGATGAAGCCATGGCAGAAGTTCGACGTATTCAGGACGACATGGAAGCCGGGCTTGGAGGACAACGCTTCCCCAATTGGATTGGGCCTCAACGCTTTGGCTCGGGTCGGCCTGTGACCCCCCGGGTTGGTCGCCATGTGGTCAACGAAGACTGGGAACAAGCCGTCATGACCTACCTCTCAATGGAGGGCACAAACGAAGAAGATGAGGCACGAGCCATTCGTCAACAAATTCGTGAGCAGGGAATTGACGAATCGCTGCTGGATAAATTGCCCCGTTGGATGGGCTTTGAGCGAAGAATGATTGAACACCTTCTGTCAAAACCTGACGATTATGTGGGTGCCTTCCGGAAATTACCGACCAACCTCCAGCTGATGACGGTCCATGCTTTGCAGTCGATCGTGTTCAACAAATCACTTCAGCGCCGTATTGAGGGCGGATTGCCACTCTCTCGCCCGGTGGTGGGCGATATCGTCGGTCGTGTTGATGAAAAAAATCAGCTCGATGTGAAATCTTGCGTGGTTGTTCAAGAGCGAACGTTGAACCGCATCGGACGCAATTGCGATCTCGGACGATTGGCCACCACTGGCCCTCTGCCTGGCAGTGAAACATCGACCTGTGAAGGAAAGCCAGGCGATTTGGAACAGGCCACCATCGACGACGAGGGCTTGAGTGGCGTATCATGGCATGTCGAGGCCATCCCTCGACTTTCATCCAAAGGAACTCGTCGAGGCTTGGTGGCTGAATTCAAAGAATTCTCAGTTGACACGGTGCCCATCGCTGAGGGAAGCACGCTCGGGAAGCGTTGGTCCCAAGGTCCGGGGGATGACGACCGTTGGCATCCTGATGGAGCCTGTGTTCGTTTCCGATTCACGTTGGGTTCGGGGAGTTATGCAACGGTTCTGCTTCGAGAATTCATGAAAGGCCCGCTGTCAAACATGGGATAGAAACCATGCGTCTACATGGGTAAACCATGTCGTTTCGTGAAACAAAGCAAGCAAAAGACTTGCAAAAATCCTTTTTCCTCAAATGAGGCCCATTGAAAGAACTTCAATTTCGCCCACGCCGTGAATCTCGGACATTTGAGCTTCAAAAGCATCAGCAAGTCCTTCACCGTCGTTCATTTTCACGTGAACCTGTACGAATTTGAGTCCAAAAGCCAGGGGCTTGGTCTCAATGGCTTGAATATCATAATTGTCGTTTCGAAGGGTCGCAATCGTCTCTGCGATGGCGTCCGTGTCCACATCCTGGAGATCAGAATCAGGGTTCACCTTGTATGTCATTACTACCATACCCATGCAATCACCTCAGGGACCAACGAATCCACACTCGGGGCACTTGTACAACACACCTTGATTCCGAACACGAGGGCTTCGGCCGATGGGGTGGAAGCATCCAGGGCAAGGAAAGGAGGTTGAACCTTCTTCCTTGAGAGGGATGCCTGAAGATGTGCAGACTTTTGCTCGTTCACTCATGGAAATGGCTCCTAACGATTTCGCCCATGGCCTCCCCCTCTTTATGGTTGCGTGAGGCGCCAACAGAACATCATGTTTCAAAACGACGCACAATGCTCAATTTCCCGTGCTTTCCCGTGCTCACCACCAAAGCTCCATCTCGGGACCTGCACCACCCGGATTCAATGCGAATGACATCACCTACGTTCACTTCTTTGACCTGGTCGGACCAAAACACCAATCCCACCAAACCCGTTTCGTCCCTGCCACAAGCTGCTGCAACGGGCCCGGTGTACGACGAAGAGACGATCATCCGTTGTGGGTACATACGGAGGACAACCAGTTCAAGCCGCCGAACGGGTGTATTGGGCCGAAGATTCTCAATCCGATTTGCAGGGGTTGGCCAGTGAAGTCCGGTTGGGTGTTTCATGGCCGGGAGACATTGGGTCAATGTTCTTCAAGGTCTTCGCTGGATTTTTTCCGACGCACTCGGAAAGAGGAGGCCACCGGTTCCGGGTCGTCAGCAATTTCATCGCCACCCACCAATTTGTTGACGCCCGCTTCATACCGTTCCCTGATCGACGCCTTCGGGGCCTTCCAAGGAGTGTGATGTCGGCAAACGAGGTAGACTTCCGAGGAGGAATTTCTCGAAGCTTCGGGCGAATACCTTCGAACGCTGGAGAAATGAGGACGAACGGCGGAGATCAACTCTTCAACCCCGATGCCCTGGAACAATTTGGTCGTGAACCCACCCCCCTTGGCAAGAAGAGGAAGGGCAAAATCAAACACATCGGCCACCAGTGTCATCGCAACCGATTGGTCCATGTCCCACTTTCCCGTAATGTCTGGTGAGATGTCTGAAACAATGACATTGAGCAGTTCACCGTTTAATTCGGCAAGAATACGTTCCTGCGTAATGGGTTCAGTGATGTCTCCAGTCAGCAAAATAGCACCTTCAACAGGTGCACATGGCATGAGGTCAACACCCACGACTCGTCCTTTCGCTCCGACCAATTCAACGGCGACTTGGGCCCACCCGCCAGGGTGACAGCCGACATCCAGTACGAAATCACCCTCGCGAACAAGTTGGAACCGTTCCTGAATTTGTTTGAGTTTGAAGGCTGAACGTGCACGGTATCCACTGGCCTTGGCTTGTTTTCGCCAAGAGTCTCGCTTGTGGTTTTCAACCCAGTGCTCCGCCATCAGGGTGTCCTCAAACGCCCCTCCTTGCCTCGCCCTCATGAATCCTTTTCTCCAAAAAGGCCCAAAGCAAGCAATCAAGGCGTTGAACCCTCTCGCTATAACCAAGGAGGATGGTGTCGATGAAGGTCTCACCGTCACCGTACGTCGCTGCTCTGTTGGTTGGGCTCCTCTGTTCGTTTAGCGGCCAGGGACTTGTGGTCAATCAGGAGGAAACCTTCGAAGAAGCTGTATCCACCTCTGGTGGTGGCCGGTCCTTGCTGGTCGAGGAAATCACGGCAACATGGTGCCCGACATGCGCCGAAATCGACCCAGAACTGGTGCAGGTTGCTGATAGTCATGGTTCTCGTATTGCAATGGTTGCTTTGCATCCAACCGACGGGGAAGATGCTTTTCAACCGGAGGCCAGCCATTATCGAATCGACCGCATTGATTCGGTTCAAGCAGGTGCATCAACCTCCACCCCGACCTTTGTCGTTGAAGCCGGACCGGCCCGTAGAGGATACGATGCGTGGTCTGAGGTACAGAGGGATATCCTCAATGAGGAACTTTCTCGGCAAACCGTTTCGCAACTTGACGTCATGGTGGAACGAACAGAAGATGGCTACAGGGCAAGCGTGGCTCAAACCGATGTGATTCAAGCAACCGGGACTCAACTAACGCTGATGGTGCTCGAACATGAAAAACCCATGCCACCCGGTTTTGTCAATCCAGGGGGAGACCATCGAGACAGAGTACTTGTTGGCGTGGCCGAATGTTCCTTGGAGAACGACACCATCACCACTGAAATTGGCGTCCTCTCCGCTACGGTCGGCCCATCATGCTTGGATTCCTTTGCCGTTGAATTTGAGGAGCTCCGGTCTTGGAGCGTGATCCTGATTCATGAATCAACCCAAGAAGAACTTGATGCCGGTGGACGTTCGACATCCTACGGTGTCGTGGAAATGGCGTACCGGGACCGCGCTGAAACCCAGAATGATTCAGGATGGTGGGGCCCCATCATTCTCATTGGATGCGTGGGGTTAGGCCTCGCCTCAATTGTTCGGAAAAAGTAATTTTTTCTAAACATTAGGCCGAGACACATCGTTTTTGTGGAACTAAAATGACATTATCCGGAAAACGGACTCACCGGGAAGAGAAGAATTGATAAACCGTGAGGACAATGTAACATCATGACAAAAACATGGGAAGACGTTGCTTGGGAGGCTACCACGCCTCGAAAGGAGTGGGTCGTCGAATACTATGCCAAAGTCGGCACAGAGAGCACGCACCACCTGACGGTGCTGCACGGAGTGGACATGGAAGACGTACAGCGGATGTTGATGCAAGAACTCCGAGCAACATACAGGGAAGCACAGGAAATTGAAGTCACCGTGATACGGATGGAAGAAATTGAAACCGAACCGAACATTGCGATGTTCATGGGCACATACACGCCGTGATCACGCTTTTTCTCGGTAGACCAGTTCGATGTACTGCTTGTCTTCAAGAATAAGTTCTTCAAAATTGTAGACCTGTTCTCGGGAGCCAGAATCGACCACCATGTTTCCATTATCATCGTAGCTATAGTTGCTGAGGAACATCAGAAACTCATGGTTCTCATCTACACGGTGTTCGTCGAACCCAGTTTCATCCATGTGTTTACCCCAGATATCAAAGAAGGCTTCGAGGGGGGCTTCTATGCCACTCTGCTTGAACTCGACGTGTATCTTGCCTGATGCATCATGGGTGTGGAGCGGGCGCATGGTGCAGTCTGGATCATTGAGGCCAACGTTTCCAGGTACCTCGATGTTCTCTCCGAGAACAGAAATCACGAGCAACGGGTGATAGTGCTCGGCAAGACCGCTGTGGCCACCGACGCACTCATCCGCCAAAGCATGACGCTCATCTGCTGTGTTGAACGGGGGTGAACCGTCACTTTGGCCCAAGAGGAACGCCAGTCCTGAGAGCGCAGCGACCGTGATGACGAGCCAGAGAACGGATTCTTTGTTCACGTCGTTCACTCCTTGGACAAATTGAAGTCATAGGATTCATCGTCGTTCCAGCGACCTTCCTCGTGCATTTTTCCTGCCCTCCAAAATCCAAACAGGCAGACTGTGTTGGCAACGTGCGCCATGGTGCAAAATTGACAAATTTTCCCCATGCGAACCTCATAGGATACCAAGAGAGCGATGACCAACATTCCAGCGCCCGTCATGAATTTACCGTACTTTAGATACGATTCAGACCAGAGCGCATCTGGTTCTTTGCCCACTGAATTGGTGATGAAGAGAAGAGCCCCAAAGGCAAACATTCCGATGAGACCCCAGGAGATTCCAAACACGGGGTCGACGTTGTATTGAGCGTTGCCAAGAACATCATCACATGAGAAGACAGTGGCGCTGGAACACACGT
>VMHT01216943.1_pt1 | contig 14285 bp, 28 predicted proteins | sample 4693611 | NCBI WGS metagenome assembly VMHT01 (sample SAMN12280063, study PRJNA550983) | marine metagenome | isolation source: seawater sampled from same location over 5 years 0.02-0.2 micron viral filtrate | place: USA: collected off the coast of southern California halfway between the port... ... | reverse complement strand
TAATGATCCAACAATGCATAAAAGATTTGTAATTGGTGTTGATAGATCTAAAATGAGATTATACGATGTTGAAGAAAATGAACAAACATTAACCGATGATACACCAGTATTTGATAACACTACTACTGGTCAAAGATTTAAGGATTTTAAGTTATGATAAAAAATTTAATGTATATAACTATAATAGTATTGTGCTTGTTTTTAAATATTGCTCTTGCATTAGCAGGCGAATGGAATGACAAACCAGTTATGTGTGAACAAAAAGAAGTTGCACTTAATGCAGTAAAAGCTAAAGGAGAAATTCCTATGTTTACTGCAGTACAAAGCACAAAAGTTCGAGATAATGATGGATTGTCGGATATACCAGCACACGTACCATTACAGATATTTGTAAATTTAAAAACAAAAACGTTTAGTATACTTGAATTCCATCCTTCATATAACAGCATATGCGTTATTGGGTATGGTGATGACTGGAATCAATTAGGAGATAAAAGTTGAAAGCAAGACTTATAAGTTATTCGCAACCTACAGACATTATTGGATTAGAGAATGTACAAGATCTTATAGCATATTGTGCTAGAGTTTCTAATCCGTCTGGTCAAGAAAACACAGCAACAAATGAAAAACTTTTAAAATATCTTATTAAACACCAGCATTGGTCTCCATTTGAAATGGCAAGTGCCTGTATTGAAATCAATACTACAAGAGATATAGCAAGACAAATACTCAGGCATAGAAGTTTTAGTTTTCAAGAGTTTAGTCAAAGATATGCAAATCCAGTAAAGGAGTTAGAATTTGTTACTAGAGAAGCGAGAATGCAAGATGATAAGAATAGACAAAGTAGTGTCGAAGTTGATGACGAAAATTTCCAACTCGATTGGAAAAGAGAACAACAAAGAGTTATCTGGATGTGTAGGCAAGTCTACAATGCTGCAATCAAAAAAGGAATTGCAAAAGAAGTTGCCAGAGCAGTTTTACCAGAAGGATTAACTACATCTAGATTATATATGAATGGATCTATAAGAAGTTGGATTCATTTCATAGAATTAAGATCTTCTAACGGTACACAGAAAGAATGTAGTGAAGTTGCTATAGCATGCGCTAAAGCAATATCAAAAATATTTCCAATGGAGGATTTGATAAAATGACAGTAACATACATGACAGATGGTTCTCCTAAATCTTGGGATAAGAAATTAAGAGTTTACGAAGTAACTTACCCCAGTGGTCAAAAAGTAATGTGGAAAAACATTACTGCTCGTGATTGCTTAACTAAATATGAAGGCCACAACTCTATGTATGAGTATAAGTGTCAACTAAGAGAGTTAGGTGGTAAAGAATTAGCATTGGTTAAGATAAATGACAAATAGGTATACACAAGACATGACTGGAACCGGAGATCATATTGAAACGAATGAGCCAGAACGATACTATGATTGGATGCAATGGCGTATAAAAAAGAAGAAAATAAAGAAGCTAATAGACTTTATTACGCAGTCAAAGGACACCTAATACCTGACAGCTGGAGCCAAAAAGACATAGACAGAATGCATCGTCAATATGTTAAAAGACTCTGGGGTAATAATGAAAGATTAGAGTATACCGAAGAACCTTTTGAAAAGATATGGAATGAAACGTATAGATAGCCTAGCTCTTGCATCGGTATATACAGTAGGTCATATTATAATTTCTATGACAGTTGTAAGTATAATGACAGGTGCAAGTTTATGGGAAGCTGGATCAGTGGCTTTGATAGAGCCGGCAATAAATGGCATATGGCTATATGTACTACATTCTGTATGGAAAAAAAATTACATTTAAATGCATTTTTTCCTTTACATTACGATAAAAGTATGGTATAATATATCTATTAAAATCAAAAAAGCGGAGAAACTTTATATGTCTAAACCAATCAGTACTAAAAACTTAAAAGAATTAATCCTTAGGTCAGATAAACCTTTGATTAAAATTCAACTTTTACTAAGAACTCTTCCAGAGCATATTAGAAGAGAAACCTTAAGAGAAGATTATAATATGAAGATCATAAAAGATCTTGCTAATAAGTACACAATGGTTCAAAAACTATCTGAGGAGATTATATAATGGGAATACACATTGGAAAGCACGAAAGATCAACATCATGGATTGGTAGGTTTGATCCTAAAGATCCAAGAGATATGGCTGAATATGAAATGGTTAAGTCTATTGTAAGAGCATGCAATTCTAGTAAAACTAAATTTAGAGTTGAAAAGAAAGGTAGAAAACCAACCAATGGTTTTAATTACTTTGGCGATCCTAAAGGTGGTATGAAGAATGCTACACTATGGGATGTATATGTTTATAAAAGAACATACGATTATTATAATAACAAAAGGATTGGCTAATGATTATAGTTGACTACAGTGGTATTGCACTAGCAAGTATCATAATCAATAAAACATTTGATGAACAAATGATTCGTCATATGATATTGAATTCTCTTAGAATGTATCATAAAAGATACCGTGAAGAATTCGGTGAAATGGTTCTTGCTGTAGATGCTGCAAACAACTGGCGTAGGAAAGCATTTCCACAATACAAAGCTAATCGTAAAAAAGATAGAGGTACTTCATCTTTTGATTGGGATGAAGCATTTCGTATTCTAAATCTTATACGAGAAGAAATCGGAGAAAACTTTCCATACAAAGTTATTAAGATAGATGGTTGTGAAGCCGATGATGTTATCGGTACATTAGTCATTAAGAAATCACGTGTTGATTTTAATCCAGAAAAAATCATGATTGTATCTTCTGATAGAGACTTTGTACAACTACAAAGATTTAAAAATGTCAGACAGTTCTCACCAATACTTAAGAAAGAAATTGTAGAAAAGAATGCTAGGTACTTCTTACTTAATCATATTATTCGTGGTGATAAAGGCGATGGTGTACCAAACATTTTATCTAATGACGATACATTTGTAGAAGGTTTCAGGCAAACACCTATGTCTCAAAAGAAAGTAGAAGATATTATGGAAGATCTTGAACAAGGTGAATTACTTTATGCTGCATCATGGTATCGTAACTATTGTAGGAATGAAAAATTAATTGCTCTTAGCGAAACACCACCCGAGCTCAAACAACAAATTATAAATAACTATGAGGATCAAAATCCTTTAGAAAATAAAAGTAAAGTATTTCACTACTTAGTTACTAAGAGGTGTAATCAATTGATTGAAAGTGTACAGGAGTTTATTTAATGATTAAATATGTTTTTGAAATATTAGAAGAAGTTGGCAAACAACGAACTCGTGAAGAAAAAGTCAAGATTTTAAAAGAAAACGAATCATGGGCTTTAAAGGATGTCATACGCGGCACGATGGACGATAAGGTACAATGGAATCTTCCTATTGGTAGACCTCCATACACTCCTTCACCAGCTCATCACCACCCAGCAAATCTGTTTAGAGAAAATACAAAGTTTAAATATTTTGTAAAAGGTGGTCAAGGTGATAAGATGCCAAAATACAAAAGAGAACAAATCTTTATTGGTATATTAGAAGGTGTACATCCTGAAGATGCTAAAGTTGTTTTGTCAATGATTAACAAAGAAAAACTTAAAGGTATCACAGAACCTGTAGTAAAGGAGGCATTCCCTAATTTACTATAATATCAACGAAAGGTAACACATGTTGCAACAACTTGAACGTTTACGTAAAGACTCTAATGAATTACAAATTTATGCATTAAAACTTAAAAAGCGAGGTAAGTTAAACAAGATGAATAGAATTTTAGAAAAAAGAAATTTCTTAGAAACCCAAATCAAGTTGATAAATCCGGAGGTAAGACTTTCTACTTAAAGAAAAAATTAATCCTTTACAAACAGTGAAATTTATGATATAATCTATATTATTTGAAGGTGACAATATGAATATTTTTATACTTGACAAAAATCCAATTACAGCTGCACAAATGTTGTGTGACAGACATGTTCCAAAAATGATTGTGGAATCAGGTCAAATGCTAAGTACTGCACATAGGTTGCTGGACGGCATACCAGAAAAGCGTAGGTCTAAATCTGGTAAGACCATTCAAACATACTTCTCTTTTGGCGATGAACGTGATGACATTTACTATGCAGCAGTTCATAAGTACCATCCTTGTACTACATGGACACTAGCATCTAAAGAAAACTATCAATGGCATTATGAACATTTCATCGGTATGTGTAAAGAATTCGAATACAGGCGTGGTAAAGTTCATAAAACTTATGAAGTTCTCGGTGAAGCACTTGCTAAAACTCCGATAAATATACCAAACACTGGATTAACCGAGTTTGCGCAAGCTATGTCACATTATCCTGATTGTATAGTTAAAGGTGATGCTGTTGCAGCATACCGTAATTACTATCACATGGCAAAGTCATTTGCTAAATGGGATTGGGGTAGGCCTGCGCCGGACTGGTGGAAAGGATATCAAGGTGCCTAAATACACACTAAAGAAATGGGTTGATGCTAAAAACAGATACGTTGAATGGGATGTAGATTGTCCTTCAGATGAACTCGATGCTATATGTAACGAGTACAATGCTGAAAGAGTTTTGAAATTTCCAGGCGTTGTCAGCAGTCAAGGTAGCCTACTATCAAAAACTAGTGACGGTTGGAAAGACAATCTTAAAAGAATTAAAGATAAGTCAGGTAGAGGTAATACAATTAAAGTATGAGCAAAAGTATCGTAAGGTTTGAAGATTTAATTGACATAGAACCTATAACTAAGAATCAAGAAAAAGCTTTTGAATCTTGGCAACATAATGAAAACTTAGTGCTTGCTGGTTCTGCTGGAACTGGTAAAACCTTTATTGCAATGTATTTAGCTTTACAGTCTACATTAGAACCTGCTACACCTTATCATAAAACAGTAGTAATAAGATCTATTGTACCAACACGTGATGTTGGCTATCTACCTGGTAGCTTACAAGAAAAAGCTGAACCTTTTGAAGAACCTTATAAACAAATTTCTTTAGAATTATTTGATTATGACTCTGCTGTATATAATAAGCTTATAAATAATCATCAGATGGAGTTTTTAACTACATCATTCATTCGTGGTACTCAAATTAATAATGCCGTAGTCATCATAGACGAAATGCAGAATCTGAATTTCCACGAGCTTGACTCTGTGATTACACGTATAGGCCAAGATTGTAGAGTCATTTTTTCAGGCGATTACTATCAATCTGATTTTCAAAATGGTTATGAACGCGATGGTATTCAAAGGTTCCTAAGAATAGTCGAACGGCTAAAGAACTTCAGTGTTATAACATTCGGTTGGGACGATATAGTGAGATCTGATTTTCTCAGAGACTACATTATGACTAAAGAAATGTTAGGCATAAAATGAAATTTTTTATAATAGTATCATTCATTATGGCAAATAGCGCTGCACTTGACCGTCCGCTTTATGTATTTCAAAAACCGCAATTTGAAAACATTCAGAATTGTAAGCAGTATGTATCTGTAATGTATCAACGAATATACGCAACAGCAAGTGCGTCATATAACTTTAGGTACACGCCTGAAGCAATCTTTTGTTTAAACACTGAACAAGTTAAAGGTATATTCCAGTATAATTATGATGAAAAGGAAAAGAAAAATATTTAAGCATGAAAAAATTGATATCGGATATGAAGACTTGGATGCAAACACTACCACAACTGGAAGAACTTATAGTACTCCTGATGGTAAGTCTTATCCTAGTGTCACAACAGTTCTAAGTATATTAAATGAACATTTTATTAAAGCTTGGCGTGAACGTGTAGGTGAAGAAGAAGCAAACCGCATAAGTGGTGTAGCTTCTAATCGTGGTACACGTGTACATAGTATAGTTGAGAAGTATTTAAAAAATGAAGATACAACAGAATTCCTACCAAACATCAGGCAAAGCCTTGAAAATCTTAAAACTGTCCTTGATCCAAATATTGGAAAGATATTCGGTCTCGAGGTGCCTTTATTTAGTCATCACTTAGGTGTTGCAGGTAGATGTGATTGCATTGCAGAATACAATGGTGTACCATCTATCATAGATTTTAAAACATCCCGTTACATTAAGAAAAAAGAAAAAATCACTAATTACTTTGCACAAGGTGCAGCATACTCTATCATGTGGGAAGAACGCACAGGTATGGTAGCACCTAACATAGTGATCGTCATGGACGTAGACCATGAAAAGCCGTTAGTCTTTGTTGAACATCGTGACAACTGGACTGATTTATTACATAACACAATAAAAGAATATAGAACAAGAAGGATGTTTGGACACTAATGAATTTGATAGAAATACTAAATAAAAGATTTGAATTTGAAGAAATTACTAAAGCCTATAATGCAGAACGTGGATCTGATATAGATAGTATAGAGTGGTTTATTGAAAATGGTCATAGATCAAATTCTCTTCGTAATGGTTTTGATGATGCACTCAAAATAGCGAAGGAAATAAAGGAGTTTTCAAATGAATGCACAAAAACAATTGGAGCCGGGGAGCAAATACGCAGCTTTTGATAAAGACGGCGATGGTATAGTAACTGATGAAGAATTTGAAATGGAGCAAAAGTTGATTATGTTAGAGAATGAAGATAAAAAACAAGATGCACAAAGAAATATGGCATGGTTTGCTTTAGGTGGAATGTTATTATATCCAGCATTTGTTATCATTGCTACATTATTTGGATTAGACAAAGCTGCCAAGATCTTAGGTGATATGGCTGCAGTCTATTTTGTATCAGTTGCAGCAATCGTAGCAGCATTTTACGGCAAAGAGGCATTAGCCAAGAAAAAATAAATAAAAAAGTTTTGTTATGAAAAATTTAGTATTTCAATATTATATACCTTATGAATCTTTTGACGCTGATATGGGTGGTGTTAAAATGCCGGAATGGGCAAACGCCGGATCACGTTCAGCTCAGGCATATGCAGATTTCTGCGGTGCCGAGTATGAACTATCACATGAAAGATTTTTCCAAGAGCTCGATCCAAGACTCGATTCAATTAAAATAATATTCGATAAGAAGTATGATCAATACGATCATATACTTTCTATAGATCTTGACATGTTGATACATGCGGATGTAGATGAAAACATATTCGAGTATCCTATCAAAGATGTTGCTATGGTGCATGAACGGCATGTACATACTGGTGGACCTGCAAGATGGTTAGCTAATGTAATGTATAAACCTCTATGGCAAAGAGGCATTGTAGCTTATGGTAAACATTTGTGGGGTGAGGATTGGATGTTTCCAAAGAGTGCAATATATCCAGATGAATCATTTAGATATTTAAATGGTGGTCTACAACTTTGGTCAAAAGAAGGTAGGCTTAAAGCACGTGAACATTTTACTTCGGTAGATCATTATGTACTACATACGAGATATACAGAACAGATGTATATTAATCTACAATTATCACAACCAATATTTGAAGTAACTGAAATAGATACGCAGTGGAATAGAATGCCTTATCAATGGTATGCTAATAAACCTGACGGAAAGATTAATCATTTCTTGGCAAGAACTAAATTTGACATGCCAAGATTAGAACATACGGAGTTAAGTATATGGCAAAGTTCTTAGAAATAGCAGCAGAAAATCCAAGAGGATTGACTTGGGAAGTTATGAATCTAGCAACACATTCTGGTGTAGAGAAAGGTGATGCAACTAATTTGCCACTACCTTACGGTGACAATGAATTCTTTGGTGTATATTCAGAACACTTTATTGAGCATATATACAAATATCAAGGAATTAATTTCTTTAAAGATGTAATGAGAATATTGAAACCCGGTGGTGTAGTAAGAACAGTATGGCCTCCATATGAGTTTGTAAATTTATTAGTAAGTGGAGAAGAACTTACACCTGATCAACAAATGTTTGTAGAACACTATTATAATTTTTATATTGTAAAAGAAAAGTTTTCACCACCCGGCAACTCACATAGGTCAAAGCGAGAGCAGTGCGCATTAGGTTTACTATATCAAAAAGGTCAACACCTATACGTATGGTCAAAGATTGAAATGATGAATATGTTAAAGGATTTAGGTTATACTAATGTTAAGCTTATGAATTATCAAGATAGTTCAGTAGCCGATTTTAAGAATATAGACACGCCAGGACAAATACGTGCATTACATAGCGCAGTAGTTGAGGCAAGTAAACCGTGGTAATAGTAATCAACTATGATGGAAGACAACATATGTTTCATCATTACTGGCTGCCTCTTATATACAAACATCAAGAATGTACATTTTGGGTAGAAGGTAATACAGAGAAAATGATATATCCATCTGACATACCAAATTTAAATGTTACTAAACAAGTTAATAGAGATAAATTAAAAAATCCAGTAATGTATTGCAACATAGATAAAGTTCCAACATATAGAACTATGATTGATTTTAAACATAATGTTTTTTATGAGGTGCCATTATGAGTTTTTGGAACAAGCGTGTACAAGAAATTAGCACAGAATATGATAGAGGTGAATTAAATTTATCGCAAGGTACTATTCAAAAAACAATAGGTTATACACATCCTCAGTACACCGCAAAGTTATATCAAAAGTACCAAGATGATAAAGGTTTAGATTTAATTAAAGATCCCGACTTCGGCAATCCACAAAGATTAAAAGAGTACTCTCAGTCAACATTAAGATGTTTAGATTATGCTCGTTATTTGGAAAGCTTTGGCATGAGAATTGGAGAAGTAGATTCTATTACTGACTTTGGAAGCGGTTATGGTAATTTTTGTCGAATATGGAAACTTTGGAACCAACAAATTAAATTTTATAATTGTGATTTACCTGAAATGCTTGACATACAAAAGCACTACATTGAAAACACTACAGAGAATACTGAAGGTGTTGAATATATAACTCATAAAGAATTAGATAAAGTTAAGAAGAAAAACAAATCATTATTCATTGCAGCATACAGTTTAAGTGAATGTTCTTTAGATGTAAGAACTGAGGTAGAACCATATCTTGCTATGTACGATTACATACTTATAGTACATAATATCGAGTTTGACGGTATTGACAATGTAAACTATTTTACAGACCTACAAAAAAGAAGGCTAAATAGTTATGAATGCAAATATGAAATAGATGAAGACAGTGCAAAATGGTGGTTAGTATGCAAAAGAATTTAATATATCAAGTATGGGACGGTGACTTAAGACCTGGTTGTACCTATAGCGAAAAGTTATTTCGTTACTATGCAAACATGATTGATGCGGATTACAGACTAGATCTTAATCCAAACATTGCAAGCAAGCATGTCAAAGGTAAAGATGGAATGTACTTTGAATGGTTAAATCCAATACTAGACGATTCTTTCTTAGATTACGATAAAGTGTTAGTAGTAGATCTTGACATATTTCCGGTTGATAAATTGAAAAACAATATATTTAATGAATCTGTTAAAGATTTTGGTATATGTACTGAACCATTTCAAGGTAAATACAGAGCGAGCACTAACGTTCCTGGAAATATAAACATGAAGAATGATGAAAGATGGGCTTCTGAAGTTAAGAGGCTTTATGGTTCAGCTATGCCTAGAGATGTTGATGGTTATTTAAAAGTGTATAATGCTGGCATGGTAATGTTTACTAAAAAAGGTATGAAGTTAGCAAGAGAAAAGTTTACACCATTTCAAGATTACATAAACAATATGCAGAAAACTGGTCTTAGTAGATTTTATACTGTAGACCAAAATTACTTTCATGCAATGATGGTTACACACAGTGACTATACTGAAATGCAAAATGGTTGGAACAGCTATATACATTATACACGTGGACCACTTGGAATGATTGATCCAGTACACGATAGTAGAAATGCATTTACTAAATTTGTACACGTACAACTAAGTGGTGCAGATTATTTCCATACAGATAAATTATATCATGTAGTGAATTCGCCAAGATCGAAATGGGAAATATAAGTGTCTAATATATTAGTAGTAGGTGCCGGGTTTTCCGGATCTGTGATAGCACATGAATTAAATAAAGCTGGACATACAGTAACGGTCATTGATGAAAGAGATCATATTGGCGGTAATGCTTATGACTACACTAATGAGTATGGTATACGTATACACAAGTACGGTCCACACATATTTCATACTAATAATGAAAAAGTATACAAATGGGTTACACAGTTTGGTGAATGGACACCATATAAACATAAAGCAAAAGCTATATTAAGTGATGGTCAATACGTTTCTTTTCCAATTAATAAAGAAGCCAAAGATGTTGTTGGTGAAGAAAATATTATAGACACGTTCTTTCGTCCATACACATATAAGATGTGGGGTAAAACGATTGAAGAACTCGATCCGTCAGTCCTTAAGCGAGTTTCTATAAAAGATGACTATAATGAATACTACTTTCCAGATGATGCATATCAAGTATTGCCTAACGAAGGATACACTAAAGTATTCGAAGAAATATTAAAAGGTATAGATGTAAAATTAAATGTAAAATTTAAACATCATATGGAATCATACTACGATCATACTTTTAACTCTATGGCAATTGATGAATATTTTGATTACAAATACGGTGAGTTGCCGTATAGGTCAATAAAGTTTCATCATACAACTCTACCAACACCAAAAGTTCTACCTGCAGCATGTGTTAATATGACACATGAAGGTCCATACACAAGAATGACAGAATGGAAGAACTTTCCAGTTCACGGTGTCAACGATCAGTATACAACTATTACATATGAAGAACCATGTGACTATAAAACAAATGACTATGAAAGATATTATCCAGTCAAAGATATCGATGGTAGTAACAGGATCATATATAATTCATATAAACAATTAATCAAAGACAATGTAACATTTATAGGAAGATGTGGAATGTATGTTTACGTTGACATGCATCAGGCTATAAACTCGGCATTAGTAGTGGCTAATAAATTTCTGGAGAAAAATAAATGAAGAATATAATATATCAATATTGGAAAGGTGATTTAAAACCTGGTGTTGTTTATAGTACAGAACTTATTAAAAAGTATGCCGAAAAGATTGGAGCAGAATACCGATTTGATCATAATACAACAATTGCTGGTAAGGTTTGTTCTATACCGATATATTATGAACCGGCTAATCCGTTAGTTGATCCATACTTTGATGACTATGACAATGTTGCTTTAATTGATATAGATGTCTTTCCAGTAGAGAACTTAAATGAAAATTTATTTGATCAACTCGATGGTGAAGATGCAGGTATATGTACTGAACCAGATCAACCTTTCTTTAGAAGCACTATGAATGTTTCTGATATAACATACGAAAATGATGTAAGATGGGCTCGGTTTCTTAAAGATAAATGGAATGTTAAATATTCATATGATGAGAAAGATAGACCTATGGTTTATAACACAGGTGTAGTAGTTATATCTAAAGAAGGTTTAAAGAAAATGAAAACACAATGGCCGTCATTTCAAGAATATGTTAACTCCATACAGAGTCTACGCTTGGCCAGATTTTATTACTTATTTCAAGATTACTTTTCAGCATTTATCCACATGGATGGATTTAAATTTAAAAAGTTACATAACGGTTGGAACTCTTACATGCATAAGTTAAGGTCTCATCCTAATGCTACAATAAACGATACACGTACAGAAGATACTAAATTAGTTCATATTATGTTTAGAACTGCCGACGACTGGCCAAGAGAAACATTATGGGCAATAACTAATTCACCAATGGAAGAGTGGAGAAAATTAGTACCAGTCTGGAAAGAATGGCCAAATGATCCAGAAAAACCAATAAAAGCAGAGTCCAGTTTGGTATCATCTATTAAAAATATACAGGAGAATTGATATGCTTACAGCCGATTTAAATCATGTAAAAACTGTAGAAGAATTCTACAAATCGATAAGAACTCAACAAGAGGTAGCACACGGTAAAGAATATTGTGATCAGCATGATGCTATTACTAAATACATGAAAGAGTGTAATTCATATAAAGAGTTAGGTACACATCAAGGTGGCACCGCTGCATGCGCCATGTTGACAAAGCCAAAGTATATAGAACTACTTGATATAAACCACTATAAGTACAGATGGAAATTACAAGAATTAGCAGAACCATATTGTAAAGAACACAATATTGAGTTAGTTGTAAAAGATGCGGACACTGCATCACTAGCATCTTTAGGTGCACCTGTTGATATGATGTTAATTGACTCTCTACATAAAGCTGATCATATGAAAAAAGAATTAGAACTACATGGTGTTTCGGTTAACAAGTACATCATTGCACATGATACGTTTGTCAACCAATCACTACATCAATGTTTAGAAAATTGGTGTAATGATAATCGTGCATGGAAAGTACATGAAAGAGGTACAGTCAATGTTGGATATACGGTGTTAAAGAAAAATGCGTAATATAATACTACAACACTTTGATGGTGAAATGAGACCACTTGATTATGAATCAATGTGGAACATTATGGATTATGCAGACATGGTCGATGCCGACTATAAATTAGTGTTAGGTAAACCATTTAGAGAAAATTTAACAAATGCCTGTCAAAAGGTTCATATGTTACATGAAGAGTTTGATGATTATGATAATGTTCTTATGTTAGATATTGATATGTTTAGACCTGAAGCAATGAGGTTAAACATATTTGATCAACCAGGCATAGGTCTATATGCAGATGTTCAACAAAATCTACATAGAAGATTGATACAATGGTACCCAATGTTAGGAAGCATGGACGCACCGTATTGGGGTGGTGCTATCTACAAAATGGATAGACTTACAAGACAGACACTACGTAAACAACTCGGCGGCAATGAAGGTTGGATGCAAAATTTCAATAAACCTTATAACTATGAAGATGAAGGTATTATGCACGTCTTGGCAATGAGGTCTGGTATGAAATTTAAAGAACCGTACTTAGATCGTAAATGGTGTCAATGTTCTTTCTTACCTAATCCTGAAAGAGCAGGCTTTATTCATATAAGAACTAAAATAACTCCTCAAGGACCTAAAAGAGAAAAGATGCTTAACTGGAAAGAGTTAGTTGATAAAAAAATCATAGGTGCTTACAAACCACACGATAGTGATGCTTAACGTATTATTTGAAAGATATAAATCTAAGAGATTAAAGTATCACTTATACTATGAGAAAGAATTCTTTGATCGTAGGTTTGAACCACTTATGATATTACAAGTTGGTATAGAACCAAGCTTACAGGTTTGGCAAAGATACTTTACTAGATCTCAAATATATTGTATAGACAGGTTTGCATACACAGATCCTAAAAATATTTCTTACTTAGATGAAGAAAGAATACATTGGTCAAGGTGTGATGTAAATAATAAAAAGCAACTTAATCATGTCATGATAGACATATGGAAAAAACCACGGTTTAATATTATAATAGATAATATTAGTAACCATCAAACAATGAGACATTACGGTGTTGATAAGTACTATAAAGAGGTAAATAATGAAGTCTTTTGCCATAGTTGTTGAAGGCAATAAAACATCTGAATCAGGTTATCGAGAACTCAAAGAGAGTTACGATAAGTATGGTTATGAAGATGAATTGCAAATCCAACCTGCAATACCACCAGAAAAAGCAGAAGGCTATTGTGGTGGTAATGGTTTGCATTGGAACTATCCTTGGGAAGGTACTGAAACTGATTTAAAAACAGGTCTTATAAAATCTGCGTATCCGACTCAAGATAAAAATAAAAGAATATCATGTTTTTTAAGTCATTGGTATCTGTGGCATAAGTGTAAGAACTTAGATGAAATGATAATGGTGTTTGAACATGACTCTCGAATCATACGTAAACTACCTGCAGATAGTACATTCCAAAAATCAAAGTTTGATATTATAGGCATAAACGATCCATCTATGGCAACAAGAAAATCTAAAGTGTACCATGATATGATACTTAAGAACACTGAGTTCTTTCAACCAGTTCCACGTATAGATGAGTTCAATATACCACAAGGATTAGCAGGTAACTCTGCATATGTTATAAAACCAGCCGGCGCAATTAAGATGATAGAGTTAGCACAAGAACACGGCATGTGGCCTAATGATGCATTAATGTGTTATCAACTTATTGAGTCACTCGGAGTAACACGTAACTTTTATACAAGAGTACAAGGATTGAGGTCAACAACAACATTATGAAGATGTATGTAATAACAATAATGGAAAATAAAAGATCAGTGCAAGTTGCTGATAGGTGCGTACAAAGTGG
>VMHT01209762.1_pt1 | contig 14286 bp, 28 predicted proteins | sample 4693611 | NCBI WGS metagenome assembly VMHT01 (sample SAMN12280063, study PRJNA550983) | marine metagenome | isolation source: seawater sampled from same location over 5 years 0.02-0.2 micron viral filtrate | place: USA: collected off the coast of southern California halfway between the port... ... | reverse complement strand
TTGATAAAAATGCCGACATAATAAGAGAAATAAGCACGAATGAGACTATAAAAGTATAATTAATTAAATGATACTTGCAATGATGTTTTAATGATGATAAAGTATTGTAATAAATTAAATGGAGAGAATAACAATGATAGAACTAAAATTAGATTTATATGAAGTGATAAGTGCTTTACAAGATGTTTTAAGGGAAAAATATGGGGCTGAACTTAAATTAAACTTTTATGAGTCAGGCATTACACATGACGAACGTATTGAAAAAATTAAAAAGCATAAGAATGGCAAAGTTGTTAAGGACGAATACGGTTACCCAGTGAAAGAATTTGTTGAATATAAAAAAAATTATATTCCTTTAGACGAAGGATGCGAATTTACTTTTTATTTAGAGGAGTCCGACAATGAGTAGAAAAGAATTTTTTGAATGGTTATCTACTTGTCCTAGTGAAAAAATGTTTTTTATAAATGATGATTGGGGCAATACAACGATTAGATTTGAATATGAGGAGTCCGACAATGAATAAACAAGAATTGGTCATGCGAAACAAAGTATATGATGACATCAGGATTTGTGGTGCATGTGAAGGTAGATTTGTACTTCATACTGAATCTGAGGATCATGTCGAAGGGCAACCCAATCCAGTAATACATGACGAAACATACGAGGGTTTATTTTGTTTTGAATGCATAGAAAGAGAAGAAAAAAGAATAGAAGAAGATGGTTTTATATTTACAGAATATTTAAGAGATAATTAATTGGAGGAAAACAATGAGTGAATATTTAGATAGATATGTTGATGAAGATGGAAATATTGAAAAAAAACTTACCCTTACTTCAGATGGATTTGCACTTCTTACGGAAGATATAGAAGCTCTTGTTGATAAATATACAGGTATTGAAAATATACAAAATAAAATTACAAAAATAGAAACGTACTTAGAAAGATTTGACCATTAGCTATCTATTATGATAGTGTATATGATGTTTTAATTATGATAATTAATCTATGGAGGATAATTAAATGAATAACTGGATAACATTAGCAGAATTTGAGATAGCTAACTGTAAAGCTTCTAGTATATTTGACAAATTTTGTAAAGACAAACAAGGATGCGAGTCAGATTGGGTTGAAATAGAAGTAGATGGAAAGTTTTTTGATATTGAATGCTATGACGTGACAGGAGCGGACTACGGAAACTATAGAGAGGGCATCATGTATTGTGCCATATATCCAACACATATTGTAAACGGAGATAGACAGACAGACAGTACGAAATCTATTCCCTTGTTTATTAATATGTACGGTGAAAAATTTATTCGTTTATCAAGCTGTCTCAAGTTCTTGTAAGGAGAGAATAAAAAATGAATGACTGGATAACAAAACAAGAGTTAGAAGAAGCCAAAAGCATTGCATCTAAAATATATAAGGATTTCTGTTCAGATATTGACCTTGGTCAAGAGTGGATAGAAATAGAAATAAACGGAAAGTTTTTTGACCTTGATTGCTTTGATGATGATATGGAAAACCCAAGAACTGATACATATTGTAACATACATGCCACCTATCCAACAGAAGGTGGAGCATGGAGAGAAACGGATGGTGAAAAATTTATACGTTTATTTACAAATGGAGTAATAAAAAATGAAGGATAAAATAACAAAAGATCAATTCTTCAATTCAAGTCCATCATTGGTGCAGGATGTGACAAGAGAGTTTATATTTCCTCATATACTGAAAAATCAATCTTATTTGGTTTACCATTTAAACAGCCAAAACGTGAATGGTTTTAGATTCGATGATATTAAGGATTATGAGTGGTATCTGGTATCTCAATGGTTTTTAGATCGTCTTAAGGAAATTAATGAGCCTTACATTGAAAATTCTTATGGCACTTATTGGGGGCGACAATGCTCAGGACAAAGCATTTATTTAGATTATAGTATTCAAGAGCTGGCCTATCACCATGCCTATGATCAAAGATTGTATAAAGCTGATGTTGTTGATATAAACAATTACAAGGAGATAGCTGAATGAGTATCTATAAAATTCATGCAAAATGGATAGGGTATTCAGAAGTGGATATTGAAGCTGAATCAAAAGATCAAGCTATACAAAAATATTATGATGGAGACTTTGATTCAAATTCTGAATTACTAACAGGAAACGGTTTGGATAAAGGTTTTGAGAATGAAGAAGTGTTATTTGTTGTGAAATTAGGGGGATAGAATGACAGACAAAGTGATATATGGTGTATTTGATAATTCAATGTGGCAATTAGACGTTGAATTAGAAGATCACGAGGGGGAGAAGCATTGGTGTACTTGGATTAGATGTTCTGACGATAAATACAGAACGCTCATTTCAAGACGAATAAGAAAATTTGAGAAAGACTTACAGAATTTTAGAATTTTTTTAGATGGAGTGCTTGTGCATACAAGCAATTTCAAATGAGATACCCAGAGAACGAATTAGAAGAAGAAATATCTTGGCGTTGCGAGATTTGTTGTGAAACCTACTATTTTGATAATGAATCCGATGAAGATATTTGTTATAGATGTAGAATGAGTGACTTTCAAGATTGATTAATTGAACTAAAACATATAGTATTAATGTTAATAACTATTCATTAGTTATTCCTCCAGAAGTCCTTACTCTGTCGGGTTAGGCAAAGAATTACCCTCGGTCTTTGATCGGGGGTTTTTTTTGTTCCATGTGAAACATTATTTCACTTTGCTATCATTTTGTTATATCATAGTCAGATGTACGCTGTCATAAGACACACTTTTGAGATTGTGAATCCAGAGCCTGATAATCCTAAGTCTTATAAGATTATGGGAGAGTGGAAACATTACGTTTGGTTATTTGAAAGTGAGGAAGATGCAGTTGTTTACGCAATCAGTTTACTTGATTCACCATTACTTACAGGCAATAAAGACTATCTAAATCATGCCATTGAGTCTTTACAGATCAACAGGTATTTCCAAGTTGGAAAAGAATCAGTTGCGATAGGTGAAGTTTCTGATAGTCCAGAGATTATTTACAAAGATATATTGGAGGAACACGATGGAAAAAACAATATTCATTAGATGCCACGAGCAGACTAATAAATTACTAGAAAAGATTAGAAAAGCTGAGATGCCTCATAGGTCTCGCAACAGTGAGATAATCTACTTGATTCATAAAGAAGCTGAGAGGCTAGGCATTAATGCAGAAGATGAAAAAGTAGAAGAACAAGAAGATGTTAAACTGGGTTTAACAGGGCTTGTTCAAAAAGCGCAACAGGGGAGTCCTCAGTAACATAGTAGTAATCGAGCAGCGCATCAGCACATACCTTAACTAATTCTATGTCGTATTTCTTAATCTTTTTAGGGGATATTGCCATGATATTCCAGAATCTATTTTCTGCTTCTCTACCACAACGATTTCTTAAATGTCTTTGCACGTTCAAAAGTATGCATGATCTAGGTACAGAAGCTAGATTTGATTTGCCTGATAATCTTTCATCCATTTGTGGGTGAGACATATGCATACTTTTTGCTATCATTCCTAAATATTTATCGCACACACTATGTTCTTTTGCATCTAAGTGTTTATCTTTGTATAAGACATCTATCAAGTGTTGGTCAAAAACAATGGCTCGACCAATATTTGACTTGTCGAACTTAGCAATACCTATTTCATGGCGAGCGTGTAGATAAGGATTGCCAACATCATTTACATGCACGTTAGATTTCCCAATCGAAGTCATCTTCAATTTCTTCTGCTTCTTCATATCTACCATTCAAAGGATTAAAAGTAAGGGATGTTTTACCTACCTTTGCTTGCCACCCCCAGCGTGCCTTCCAAGTATGTATCTCAACACTATCCTCTCCTCTATAGACTGTCAAACCCAGATCAGCTTTTGAGAACCAAGCCATAGATTTAGCTACATCAACGCCAGTAACGACATTCTTTTTACCTCTTTCTGCGGGCTTAGTCGGGTGCGCTACGAAAAAGCATAAAATATCGTGAGATTTGCAGAAAAGTTGTACCTTTGTAAGCATATCGCTCACCATATCCGATTCTAGACCTTTATGTTCTGTATGAATGAAGTTGAAAGGGTCAATGACAAGTATCCTTACACCGTATCTCATTACGGCTGACGCGCCTTTCTCTAAAATGGCTTCGATTGTTGGCATACCACCATCCATGTAATCTTGGAACAGAATGTGATCGTTGATCCAATCTTTTGCATAGTCTTTTTCTTCTTGTGACATTCTTGGATTCTGTCCCTCAAAGAAGGGCTTGCCTGTAAGTATTTGTGCCAGTTGAACAGCGTGTAATGATGGTGGCTTCTCAAACGAACAGTAACAAGTTTTCCATCCGTAAAGTTTACCCACATTAACTATGATTTGATCCAGAAATGCAGACTTTCCATCACCCGGATAGCCTGTAACTACATTTAGATAGCCAGTTTGTAGTGTAAAAAGCTCGTCTACCGATTGGATGCCTGTTGATACACCCTTTGGCTTACCCTGCTCGTATAGACTTTGAAATTCATCAGCATAAAATTCTATATTATTTAATCCATGTAAGGGTATCGGCTCTGCATTGATAACTTGGTTTCTTAATTCTTCCGCGCCTTTATTTATTAAAAGCTCGTTGGCATCTTTGTAGCCTTTAAAATCGACCCTAAAACATTTTGCTTTGTTGAGCCTTCTGGATAATTCATCTGCTAATACATCACCTGCGGTATCAGCATCCGTTGCTAAGACTATCCGCTTACAGTTTTTAAACTTCTCTCTCTCATTCCAGACGTATTTGAACCTGCCATCTTCACTTGGATCAATCTTAGAGTCTGAACTTATCTTTGATGGCGCACCATTTGGCACAGAATAGACTTCGATGTTAGCAAAATCACTAAAAGATTCTTTGATTGCAAGTGCATCCATTTCTCCTTCTGATAAAACTATAGTATCAACAATCGTTTCTAAAGAATCATTGTGAACTTGGTTTCCCCATAATCTATTAGCTGTATTCTCCCACCAAAACTGTTTGCTGCCGTTAGCGGATCGCCATTTAACTGCCTCGTATTTATCTGGCTCTGTAGAATCGTATGTAAATCCAATGACAGGTTTGTTATTCTTTTCTAGCAGTACAGCGCCTAAAGATGTGGCTGTTTTTACTGATATACCCCTTTTTGCTAGCCATTTTTCAGCCTCGTTGCTGTTTTTTCCTGTAATATCTATAGGTTTAGTTTGTTTAGCCTTGTTTTGGGGTGTATTTCTCATTGGTATAATTTTCCTGTCTAAATTTATTAGTCCCTCAATACCGCAATGGTGGCAATGATAGACAATTTTTGATCCATCATTGTTTACTGAGAGGGGTTTATCATTTTTGTTTTTTGATCTGGTTGGTTGGCATGATGGACATAATATTTTCTTTTGCCCAATATCTCTTATTGAATTGTGTATGGTGATTTCTAATTCAGAAATATTATTTTTTTGTTGACTGAGCAATTTATTTCCCCCATGATGTATATACTTACTACTTAGTAGATACTTATTAATTAAAAAAACAGTAAGTAAATACCAATAAGTATATACCTACTATGAAATCTCCTTTTTTGTAAACTTATCTATGATCTTAGCTATCCTGTTAGCAATTTTCTTGCGTGAAATTATAGGATATTTAGATAAATCTTTAACACTACGCATAATACTTTGTCCATCCATATTATTTCTTAGGCATAATTCTAAAAAATCATCTGAATAAAAATAAATAATTGCCTTATCAGAAATATCAGGATTTTTTGAAGCAACATCTCTTACTGCTTGCTTCAATATTACAGCATCTAACTTGTAAATTTTAGAAGTCATTCAACGGATGATAAATCATTTGTTGCACATTATCAAATCATCATGTAATATCTTCATTGTCATAATATATTTAAGGATCGGAGATGAATTATGGAATTTGAAATTGTAGAGGGTATACCTATGCCAAGAAGCAGAGGGAAACCAAGAAAATATGATATTCCTTTAGATGAAATGAAGGTAGGCGACCACATTCACATTGGATTACCAACAACAAAGATAGCCCAAGAGGTAAAAATAATTAGAAACTTTGTTCTGCGGTACAAAAAACAAAATCCTGATAAGAAATTTACTGTCAGGCAAATGGATGATGGTGTAGGTATTTGGAGAACCTAGCTAGGTGCAACATGAAGTACACCAACAAACATAACATACCGATTGAAATTATCAGAGCTGTAGAGAATGATAATTACTCTAAAGGTAACTCTGTTAAATCTATTACTGGATTGTTGCAACCGCCTAAAATATCAATTTTGTCAGAGGAACATAAAGATACTTTGACAGTAGATATATCTGATCGTATTTGGATTTTGCTTGGGCAAAGTGTTCATACGATTTTAGAACGTGCCAATGAAGGTAAAGAAGATACTATGACAGAGGAGAGAATGTTTGCTGATGTGAACGGATGGACAATCAGTGGTCAGACTGACAGTATTTCTTTGAAAGATAACACGCTAAAGGATTACAAAGTGACTAGCGCGTGGACTGTAATGAACGCGCTCAAGGATGATAAGCCTGAGTGGGTAGAGCAATTAAATTGTTACGCTTGGTTAGCTAGGCAAAATACAGATATAAAAATAGATAAATTAAATATCGTTGCAATCTCAAGAGATTGGTCTAAGCCTCAGTATGAGCGTAGTAGTGGTGATTATCCACCTGCACCAGTCACAGTGGTGAATATTCCATTGTGGTCTGAGGAAGATCAATTAAAGTTTATAAAAGATAAAGTAACATTGCATCAAGAAGCAGAGGCAGAGTATTTAATCAGTGGCACTTTACCTGATTGTTCAGATGCAGAGAGATGGAAAAGAAATGACACTTTTAGAGTTGTCAAAGAGGGAAGGAAAAGTGCAGTTCGTGTACTGCCTTCTGAAAAAGAAGCTGAGAAGTATATAAGCAGTCATAAAGATAAAGACAATTTAGATATTGAAGTGGCTATTGGCAAGCCTATTCGTTGTGAATCTTATTGTCATGTGGCTGAATTTTGCGATCAATATAATTTAGAGGAGAAACTATGAGTATTGAAAATGAAAAGATTAACTTTGGTTATGGTTATGACGAGAGCAATTCTATTGCGATTTTATGGAGCATTGCTGACGTAAAAGATATTCGACCTGATCTTACAGACGAAGAGTGTTTAGAAGTTTTACATCATCAGGAGCAAAATCACGATGCCTCTATAGGTATCTCTTGGGATACCCTATCATGGTGTGCAGATTACTGCTTCCCGCACAACAAGGAGATTAGTAATGGCTGATAAAGAAATTACCTTCAAAGAAATATGGAATACATTGCATAGTGTGGATGTTTCTAAACATACAGAAAAAAAGATGAACTTGACTTACTTGTCATGGGCTAGAGCGTGGATGCTGCTTATGGAGCATTTCCCTCAAGCTGAATATTCTTTTGTTGATTACGATGGATTGCCTTACAGGGTTTTACCAGATGGAACAGCAGAGGTTATCACGCGAATAAAGATTGATAATCATACAAGAAGCATGGCGTTGCCTATTATGGATTATAAAAATAATCCTGTGGTAAACCCTAATGCTAGGCAAGTAAATGATAATCGTATGAGGTGTCTTGTAAAGAATCTAGCTATGTTTGGATTAGGCATGAGCGTATTTGCAGTATGGGATGACCACTTACCTAGCGAAGAAAAAGATGCTCAACCTAAAAGTAAGAAGGATGCCAAGGTTAAAGAAAAAGAATCTACACCTGTAGAGAATAATGACTTTGATCTTGATTGGGCTAAAACTTTTGTAGAAGGCATGAGCAAATCAATGGACTTGCACAGTACAAAAGAATCCTTAACGTCTTTCTGGAAGTCCAACAAAGAAGCAATAGGTAGATTGACTTCTGACTTTCCACATCAGAAAAAAGAGCTAGAAAATTTATTTAAAACTAAAGCAATGTCTGTAGAAGGGCAGAGCGAAACAAAAACAGAGGAATGAAAATGGCAGACGATAAACTACAATCGGATGGGGCGATCTATACCAACAATTACAAAAAGACATCTAATCAACCTGATTGGACAGGCAAGGTAACGCTTTCAAAAGAGATGCTTAAAAAACTTGTTACTAAAATAAAATCAGATAAATCAGATGGAGTTGAAATGAGAGTGGCTCTTTGGAATAGAACATCTAAGAACGGCAATGAATATAAGTATGCTCGTTTGGATGTACCGCAAGAGCAACAAAGATCACAACCACAACCACAACCTAAACCTGAACCAGTAGTGGATGATTTCGATGATGACATTCCTTTTTAATAAAGACAAATGCAAAGACTTTAGAAAGGTAGAGAGCGTTATAGATGAATATAATTTTCATACCTTTCAATCTTCTTATTTAGATTTGATTAAACAATTAAAATCAGTAACAAAAGAAGGCGAGACTTCTCATTCTTTGTTGATTGACTTTTTGTTCTGGTCTTTGGAGAGGCAGAGAAAGGAAAATAGCGGAGAGATTTAATGACAATCAAAGCCAATAATTATGATGGATACGTTGAAATAATTACTAGAATTAAAGATATAGTCAACGGTGAGCCATTAAATGATGTGGAAAAAGATAGTTTGATTACAAAAATTGATACTTTCCAAAACGAAATATGTGAATTTGTAGTTCAAAAAGAAGAGTGGAACAATACTTTAATGAGAGTTTATCAGAGTCGTAAATATGAATGATAATATTGAAGAATCGTATGCTCACAGGATTAGAAGCATAGCTCCTGTCATAGAGAAGGTTGAGCATGAGTTGATTAAATGTGAAGCAGAAGTTAAAAAATTAAATGCACAGTTAAAATTAATAGCTTTAGGTAATGGCATTAAAACTTCATCTGCACAAGAGACTCATGCTGAATCCTCAGAAGAACTATACGAAGCTAGACTCAAAGTGGGTGTAGCAAAAGGTGGGCTATCTTCGTTGAGGGTTAAGCTCAAAGCATTAGAGATAGGCTTTGAAGAATGGAGAACTAAGATGGTAAATGAGCGAGAAGAAAGAAGAAGATATGGCGCTTAAAGGTAGAAAACCTACTGCTGCTGAGAAAGAACATATGTCAAAAGTTGTTGAGTTAGGTTGTATTGTATGTAAGAACAAAGGTTTTTATTCACCTGCTGAGATACATCACATACATGGAAAGACTAAGAAGAACGCACACTTCATGGTTTTGCCATTATGTTTTGAGCATCATCGTAAAGGTGGATATAAAGAACCTATTAGCAGACATCCTTACAAAAAAAGGTTTGAAGAAGCATATGGTAAAGAAGATAAACTCTTGATGCAGGTCAACGATCTTTTAACAAAAACAGACTTTTATAATTTTTTAGACGAGATACCTTTCTAATGCTTTATAAAATGACATTAGATACAAGTTTTGGTGATTTCGTTATAGAAACATTGGTAATTGATGCTGAGTCTTTTGATGAAGTAGAAACCAAACTTGAGGAAGAAAACGTAATTGGTATTTTAAAAATAGGTGACAATCAATTCTTGGCTTTAATCCAAGATTAAATTAACAAGGTAATTTTTATGGGTAAAGGTAGCAATAAAAGACCAATGGATGTTTCTTTGGATAAGTTTAGAAAGAACTATGATCGTATTTTTAAAAGAGATAAACAATTAAGGAACAAGGATGAAGGTACAAAGCGCCAAAGCAAAGGGTAGAAAACTACAACAATGGTTTACTAAACTGCTTGTTGATGTTTTAGGTATGGATAAAGAGGATATGGAATCTAGACCTATGGGATCGCAAGGTGAAGATATTATTATGGGTAAGCTGTCTCGAAGTAGATTCCCTTACTCTATAGAGTGCAAGAACCAAGAGTCAGTTAATGTGTGGAAGGCTTATGCTCAGGCAGAAGAAAACTGTAAAGGCTATGAACCCCTTGTAATTATAAAAAGAAATAGAAGTAAACCGCTTGCATTGGTAGATGCTGAACATTTTGTGGGGTTATTTTTAGAGCAAGAAAATAATGAGGAAGAATTGTTGAAACAAGCAGATGCACATATTAGATCAGAGGAAGAAGAACATGATGCTTGAGAATCAATTAAAGGATAAGTTGCAACAGCGCAAAAAGAAATGGTGGGCTTGGCATAAAGATAACCCGCAGGTGTGGGAGAAGTTTAAAGAGTACACTTTGGAAGCTATTCATTCGGGCAGGAAGCACTACTCTCATTGGGCTATCATAAATAGAATAAGATGGAATAGAGAGATAGAAACGCAAGGTGGTGAGTTCAAGATAAGTAACGACTACATATGTTTTTATGCCAGATTATTTCATGCTAAACACCCTGAGCATGGAGATTTCTTTAGACTCAAACCATTAAAAGAAGAGAAACTAATTTCAGATTTAGTCGAGCATACCACTGTCAGCTCTTTCTTTTAGAGCAGGTAATATAGCTAGACGTTTGTTTCTTTCTTGCTCCAAATCTCTTAGCATGTCAGATTTAAAAGATAAGGATATATCTGTTCTTTTTAATAAATTATCTCTTCTTTTTCTCCAATTAGTCATGTAACGAGTTATTGCGTTTACTTGACCCCTGACATTTAATACACCTTTGTTATGTTGTCTGTAAGCAGCTAATTCATCAAACCTACCCTGCTCTCTGTATTCTCTCATTGAATTTAATACTATTTGTAATTCTTCTCTGAGTTCATAGAATTGTTCTTGCAGACCACCAGCTTTGTCGGTGTCAAAGAAAAACCTTCTTAAAATAGGAATATCATTTAAGTCAAGAGGCAGCATTGGAGAACCTGTTACAGCTCTAGTAAACGCATCTGTAACACCTAATGCATAAACACCTAATGACCCTGTGTAACCAGTTAGAACGTGCTCAATTTTTAAAGGTGAAAGATTAAAAGCCTCTCCTAAAAAGTTAGCTATTTGACTTGTTGATTGTCTTGTTTGTAAAGCAGGTTTTCTTTTTTCTTCATAATATTGGACTATTGAGCTATCAGTAAAACTATTTTGATTGTTTATAGCTTCAAATAATGGCTTGATCGCTTGTATACCTACGTCACCACTTATAAATGGAACTTTCAATGTTGCACCTAATTGTCTTTTTAAAGATTCACCGGGCGATTTTTCTACAGCATCTTCTCCCATAGCCATATCTATTAACCTTTCAGGTAAAACTTTAAAAAACACACCTACTTCAAAAGGAATAGGTATTTTAATTGGAGGCAAACCAAACGGCAAAGGTATTATCCAGTGATCGTCTCTTGTATGTCGTGTAGCACCTCTATATTCTTCAGTATCTGAAACCATCAAATAATATAAAAGAGTTATAGCAGAAAGCATAGCTGCTCTTTTGATAAGAGTTTTTTGTATTCTTCTCTTTACATCATTTAGTGTTTCATTTTCTCCTAAACCTTCAATAGAAGAATACTGACCAGAACCTGCTCTATAAAAAACATCTAAACCTTGTATTCTTGCATTTAAAAATGTAACGGCTGCAGTAATAAGTCTAAAAGGTACAGATGACCCTCTTCTTCCATAATTTATTACCTCTAATGCCTGATATTGAGCTGCTGATTGAGCCTGTGCTTCGTTGTAACCTCTTTTTAACATATCGTTATAAACTGATTCATACACAGCGTATCGAGTAGCAGCCTCAGATTTAGTTGTTACAGCACCGAGTCCATCCCATAGTTTTATAAATGCATCTTTTATACTTATTCCATTTTCTTCAGATATTTTCTGTTCTTTTCTAGCTCTTTTCATCAGCTCAACAGCACCGTATTGATCTTCTTTAAAATCAAAACCACCCATCACACCTAGTCTTTCTAATTCAGATAGGTCACGACCCATATTTTTAAAAGTGCTTAAAATAGGAATCATATCTTTTCCTAAAGGTGCTCCAGATGTAACAGTGGCAGAGAGAGTATCCCTAAGCATGTTAGCAGCCATAAAATCAGGACTTCGAGTTACTGTTTCTCTTAATAACATTGATGGTATTGAAACAAATTTGCTGATACCACTTATACTGTTCATACCCATAGTGTCTAAGGATTCATATAGTGCTATATCATCAACCTCGTAAAGTTTCTTCTCTCCGTTTTCGAAAATAGGAACTTGATTTATTGAGTTATTTATTTTTTCTGGAGTATCTAAAATTCTTGCTTCACCTCCAGCCAGTAAAGTTCTCATTAGTTTAGCCTTACCATCATTTTTTAAAGATGCTGTAAGTATGGACAAAGAGTTTCTAGCAATAGCTTCTACTGGATTAACATTGATTGCTTCCTTAGAACCCTTCATTTTAATATTTAATGGATTGCCTGTTAGATAACCGCCACCGATAGTTGGAGCAGCTAGACCTGAATCATCCACCATATCCCTATAAAATGGATAATAACTAGAATGTTGTTTCCACGATTCAGCTAATTCTTCACTTAACAAACCTTTTGATTTTGCAAAATCTATTAGTTTATTATTCCAACGCTGATAGTTTTCATAGGCTTCTACCACCTCTGGATAATTTTTTTCAATTACTTTTAACTTTTCGAAATCTTTTTCTATTACAGGGCTATCAATTAATACCCCATCACTATTTCTCTTTTCTTTTACTCTTTTAATCTTTGCGTAAAGACCAAATACCGCTTCTTTATCGACAGCAGGATCAGCATACAGAGGAGCCATGAATACTGAAAATCCACCTGTTCCAGTATTACCTTCTATAAGATCGTTATATATTGTGCTTATTTCTAAAGGCAATGCATAAGGTAAAGTAGGCACATCTCCTAAACCTTCAATGTTTTTTGTATCTGTAATGTAACCTACAGTTAATAGCTGTCTAAAGTAGTTTCTAGCCTGACCTCCCGTTCTTATTGAACTCATTGTAGCTATATTTGCATTTTCTTCGAATTGTCTTATTAATTCATTATTTTCCTTAAGTTGCCTTATTTTTCTTTCTATATTATCTTTATCGTCTATGTAACGTTGTCTAGTTGTATTCCAAAGTTTTTCAATATTTTCTATAGGATTGTTAATTACATCCAATAATGTAGCGCCAAATGATTTTTTTTCTTCAGAACGTGCAACACCTGTTCTTTCTATAGCCTCTGCAAGCTCTGGTGGTACTGCACCTCTAGAATAATTGGGTAAGTCTGTAGGAGGTGTCTTTGCTGTGGCATCTTCATTAAAGTCAATAGCAGATTTTAAGGCGACATCAGAGGCGTTTACATTGTAATAAGGTACATCACCCCTTGGTGTTTGCTTAACGATCTCTACAGCCTTCTCTGTGGCTTCCTTTAACTGTTTGTTAGCAGTTGTATTACTATCATCTGCGAACCTTATTCCTTTTTTAAAGACAGGCAATTCTTCAGTTGTTGGTGATACACCAGCTTCATTAAACTGTTCCTCTAATTTTTTAATCTTTTGACCCAAGAAATATCTTCTATCTTGTAGAGTTTTATATCTAGCAGAGGACATCTTACCTGCTTCTTGTCTGAGCAGAGAATCAATAGGAATTATTTGTTGGTTAAGATCACTAATTTCATCTAATATTGATTGTTGTTGTGGTGTAAATGTGGAGGCATCAAATCCACCTAATGTATTTTGACTTCTTATCGTAGGTTTTATTTGACTTTGACTAAGATTAGTAATCTTTCCAGCTTGTAATAGAAACTCAGAGAAAATAGTTCCTTCTTTGGCTGGTATGTTAAGAATTTTTCTTATAGATTCAGTGAATTTATCCCATAAATTTTTCTTACTCTTAGGTGAATAAGGAATAGTTTGCATAAATTCTTGAAATTTTCTATCTGTGAAACCCACAGCAAGTAATTCTTGTATATTTTTAGTGCCGTATTGGGTGTAAAAATCTATCTCTTCTCCTTCTCTTCTTCTACCCCTAATCTCTCTTCGGATTATTGATCTAATATTTTCTAATTCATTAATAATCGCTTTAGTTTTTTTATTATTTCCCGGCTGATATGTAGCAGCTTGTGTTGCTTGATGAACAAATTCGTGGAGTATTGTTTCAAAATCTACACCATCGTGTGTTGCATCATTTATATATATCTGTTGTCTGAAATTTCCATCGTATAAAAAAGGTGCATAAGAAACACCCAAGTAATCTAGGCTTCTTCCTTTGTGACCTCTTATATCTAAACGATCGGTTCCTGTTTTAATTATGCGAAACTGAAAATCTATTTTTTTTATTTGTTTTAATTTCTTTATTTGAGTTAAGAGTCTGTCTGCTATTATTTGA
>VMHT01078151.1_pt1 | contig 14287 bp, 19 predicted proteins | sample 4693611 | NCBI WGS metagenome assembly VMHT01 (sample SAMN12280063, study PRJNA550983) | marine metagenome | isolation source: seawater sampled from same location over 5 years 0.02-0.2 micron viral filtrate | place: USA: collected off the coast of southern California halfway between the port... ... | reverse complement strand
TGAGTCTGGATATTCATCGGCTCTAACCAATTCCCATCCGGATCTCATTTTACCTGACATGTTTTTAGTATCGTCAAATCCTAAAACTTCAGTTCGTATCCATCTGTGCCTGAATCCGTCTGGCGCAGGTGGTGCATCTAAAGATGATGGTGGAGTCCAAGTCGTAGGTCTTTTATCTTTAGCTCTAGACTGGCTCGCACGCGGGGTTTTCATTTTATCGTTTTCCATATGCTATACCTCCTTCGTGATTTTTATTTGTTTCGCATATTCTTCTAATGGCACTCCTAATTTTTTAGCGATAGCAACCTGAGAAGGGGTGAGTCTCACGGTTTTGCGACCTGATTTGTTTACACTTCGCTTCGCTGAAGCTACTATTTGTGTAGGCTTGGTCGTATTTTCTTGAACCTTACCATCAGTTGTATCAAATTTATTTGGAAATTCAAGTCTTATTCTCTTATCTATTTCCGAATAATATTCGTCGCTAGCAGGGTCGTAACCCTCTTCATCCACTAGTTTTTTGTGTAGATCAAAGGCAGTGTACGTCATAGCCGTATCAGTACCAAACCACTTGTTTTTAGCTCCCCATTCTTCCGCTCTTGGATCGGGTGTAGCTTGTCTTGGTTGAGGCGCTTTCGGTATTTCATCCGTTTTAACCTCTGATTTAGTCTCTTCGTATGCTGCTTTTAGTTCGTTTAGTCTTGCTTCTTCGTATCCAAGTCTAGCAATCTCTTTATTAGCTTCAACTTCAGCTGCAAGATCTCCTGCTTCTTTGGCTGCTGCTAATTTAGCTGCTGATGCTTGTAGACCAGATTTGATTCTCTCTTCTCTGTCTTTAACACCAACTTGTTCAACTTGAGAATATTTCTTTTGAAGTTTTTCTTTTTGTTCTTTTTGGTTTTTAGCAAAAGCTAAAGCTTCATCCGCTTGTCTTTGTGCTTCTCTCCATTTCTTCGTAAGTTTAGATATTCTTCTCTGAACGTCTTTTGAATACGTTTCTAATTCTGGCTTTTCTTCTTTCTTTTCTTCAGGCTTCTCTTCCTGTTTAGCTTCTGGCTGCGCGTCGCTGCCTTCTGCTTTCTCTTCTCTAGTCTCCTCCACTTGTGGCGCGGGGCTAGAGTCTTCCTTAGCTTCTACTTCAACTTCTGATTTCTGTTCTTCAAGCTCAACGTCAGCTCCAGGACCAGAGGTATCTATATCAACCATAGGTACGTCTTTTTTATTTTCTTCTTCTTGCATAGTCTCCTCCTATGTTAAATGTAATGCAACACAGATTCTGGATCTCCTATTGTACCCAAAACCTCGTCGTCGTTAAGAAGACGGACTTCTCCACCTTCTATTGGTAATCGTGATCCTGCATATCTTGCAAAAATCACCCAATCTCCTTCTTTACACCAAGGGCCAGTTGGAAATTTTTCTTTATCTCCGTATGCCATTGGTCCCATCTTTACAACATAACCACAATTCGTAGCAATTCGTGCTTTGTCTAAAGATTCTTGTGCAATGATAATACCACCTTTAGTTTTTTCTTTTGGTGTAAAAGGTAAAACTAAAAGCCTCCAACCAGATGGTTGTGGTAATTCACTTTTAATATCTGATACATTAGTCTCATCAACTCTTTTTACTTCTTCTACCGACTCGACTTTTTGTTCTTTATACTTTTCTTCCAAAGCGTTTTTATGCTTTGGGACCTCGTTTTTCGAGGTCAATAATTGTTCCTTCGTCATTTTTTTGCTCCTTCTTTTCTAGCAGGTTAGAGATTTCCTGAATAATATACTGGTAGGCATGTGCCTGTCCTAGCATATACTTGTATTTTTCCATGTTGTCAACGTTTCCTGATAACATACTTTCTCCAACATTCTGATACAGGTCTCTTAGTTGACGTTGGATTTTTACGATCAATTCTAAATCATTCATTTTCAAAATCCTCCAAAGCTTGTTTCTTATCTTTTGCTTCAGCTATTTTACCTAGTAGCTTATCTATTTCTTCTAGGTGTTGTGGATGTTCACCAATGGCAACAGGATTATCTAGATAGATATTCACAGTAGCATCAGCTGTAGCTATATCTGCTTCATATTTAGTATGAAGTGCAGATATTATTCCTTTTCTACTCACGCTTTCCTCTCTTTCCTAATTGATTCTTTTCCTTTTTTAAATATGGAAGCCACTTTTGACTTGCCCATAACCTTAGCTCTTTGCTCTCCTACTGTGAGGATTTGTATTTTTCTAGCAAATGGTTTATTAACTTTCTTAACCTTCGCCACGGTTTTGCGAGCATCCGTCGGCGTAGCAAATTTAATTGATACCGTATCCCTTGGATTTTCATCTGTATACAATCTCCTTCCTGAGCCTTTAGGCTTTTTTCCTGTTCCTTTTTTTGGGTCCATTTAACATTTCCATCTTCTTCGTGCCTGACGGATACGTGAATTAGGATCGTTTCGTGTTTTAGCTGACGCTCGTTTAAGTTGTCCAAGTGATCTTGCACAATATGACTTTCTACGTTTTGCAGCTTTTGACCCTTTTTTCACTTTACCGGTCACGGCTGTTTTTAGTTTAGAGCCAGGATTTAATCTTCTATAGGCTTTGACCCCAGCTTCTGTCATGCCCGCTCCAGACTTTGTAGGTCTAAAGTTCTTTTTGTTTCTAGCAGGCATAGAGCCTTTAGAAAATTCTGTTCTTGTTTGATAATCTGTTCTCATTAATCCAACATACCTTTGTAATATTTAGCATAAGATGGATTGTTTAATTTTACGCCGCCATATTCAGAATTAATTGCAGGTCCTATGTATCCACCACTAGAAGCTTTTTTACGTTTTGCAAATGTAGCTGCTCTTGATGGTGTTGGTCCTGTATTTGATTTAGCTTGTTTTCTTCTTACGGCACCCGCACGCTGACCTTTGGACATCGCTCTTGCTTTTGCAATGGGCACGCATTTTGGATAATTTTTTCGCTTTTCTCCCTTGGAACGGCCACACTTTGGATATGAGCCATCCGATTTTTTGTTGGCAATATCTACCCAATTCTGTTTTACCCACTTACGCAGTCCCATATTAAATGCATCTTTTTCTTCGAGCTAATCCTGCAGCTTGCATGGATCCGCCTTTAGCAGCTTTTGCTCTATTCTTTTTTCCACCTGGTGTAATTTTACCAGAGCATACACCTGATGCATACATGTTTGCATATGCAGATGGATAAACTTTAAATTTTCTTTTCGCTGCTGCTTTACCTTTTGGACAGAGTTTTGCCATTACGCTCTTCCACCTTTTTTGAAATAACCCATTTTAGCTACAACTTGAGGTGCCTTCTTTTTTAGTTTTGCTAAACCTGGTTGTTTTTTAGGATCGATTTTTTTCTTACCACCCATTTTCTTTTCAGGTGTTCCTTTTTTATATCCAGGTCTCATCATGCCGCCACCCATGGCGCCACGTCTATTTGCTATTTTACTATATCTTGGATTTGCCATTATTTTTTTCCTCCTCTAAATATTTGTGTACCCTTTATACCAAAAATACTCGCAACTACAAGGATCCATAAATTAGTGAACCATTTCGGAAGCGACTGGAAATACTCAAAAAACAATTTTACCTTCTCCATCGCAGTTGGATCGTCCGACATAACAGCCCACATTAAAACAATGATAGGGGCTGAGATGATCACGAGTACAAATTCGTCCTTATAATCGTTTTGACGTGCTTCTAAAAGTTTGCCTTGGTAAGCTTCCTCACCTCGGGCCATTTTTTCTGCATGCATTAGTTGTGCATCAGACATAGCCATTTTAGTCTTCTGTTTATTCGCGTAAATTTTGCTTCCTGCTTGTAAAGCAATTTTTGCTAAACTAAACCAAGCCATATTAGTACCACTTAGCTTTTCTTTTTTTCTCTGCTAAGATATTTCCTTGACCTTGAACCTCTGCGTCTTGTGTTTCAGTTGGATTAGTTGTTTCAATCTCTTTTCCACCTTCAACATAACCATCTTTGTTCGTAAACATTTCGTGGTTCAGGCTTTTTTTGTTTTCTTCTGCCATATTAGCTCCTTTTTTTTAATTTTTACTATTTTTTTGTAGATTAGTCATCTATTTTTTTAATTATCACGCCACCTTGGCCCATATCTTTAGCACTTGGCAACGTTTTTGATAAAATTGTCTTTTCGATTGATGTATTAGCTCTTAATTTTGCTAAATCTTCGTTTTGTTCAAGTTTTTCGTCTTGATTTTCTTGATTCATCATTGCTCTCATTCTATCAAGGTTAATTCTCTCTTCACCTTCTTGTTTTTTTCTAGCATTTTCTTGTGCCTGAAGGTCTAACTCTCTAGATCTTAGTTTTGCAATAGGATCATTATCAAATTGAGAAGTAATTTTCTTCTCTTCCTTCATAAATTCTTCCATCATGTCAGCAATAAGTTGTGCTTTTCTTGCTTCAATCTTTTCTGCCATCATTTTTAATTGCATTTGCATTTGTGGATTTTGCATTGCTTGAGGATTTTGTCTCATAGCCATAATTTGTTGCATCTCTTGTCTAAATTCTACCTCAACCTGTTCTGTTGCCATCAAAGAAATGTGTTCAAAACAATTTTTCTCTAACGCAGCCATCACCATAGGATTATTTCTAGCCATGTTTGTTGCCATAAAATTTAAATGCGAAGTTATGTGTGCTCTATGATCTTGACCAGGGAAAGCTTGGAATGGTTTCCCAGCGAGAGCATCAATGTGCTCTAACGCTGGGTCCTTCGGTGTGGGAAGCTGTTGTGGTTTTAAAATTTTATCTATCTCTTTTACACCCAGAGCTTCGTACATATTTCTATATGCTTGATACAAATTATGTATTTGCGGGGCCGATGTTGCCAGTTGCAGTTCCGACTGTGCGAGGGAAATACGCTGTGTCTGAGAAAATATATTTGGATCTGCAACCGGCAATATATCTACTCTGTCATCAAAGTCAGATTGTTTTATCATTCTTTGACCACCAACAACATCGTAGGGATATTCTTGGGGTAGATATAACTTGAAAACTCTTGCTAATATTTTAAATTCTTTTTTAAGTGAAGCATAAATTCTTTTATGAATTGCAGACATTGTTCTGCTGCCCCTTTCCAACAAGGCTACTGTCGTACCCACTGCCGCTTGTTGATTACCCTCACCTACTTGCAGGTCTGCTATTGAAGCGAATCTTTGACCTGCAGATACTACGACGCCCATAAGCTGTAATAAAGTTCCTGATGGTTCTTTAAAAGGAAGCATCATGAAAGAATCTCTAATGTTGCCACCTGGTGCGTCTACATCTCTAAATTCACCAGGTTGAATAGCTTGTGCATCATCTCTAATTCTAATGCCTCTTTGTTTAAATCCTGCGGGTAAATTTGATAAAGTTCCTGCATCTAATAATTGTCTTAATGCAGATGTTGCAGTTCTAGATAATCCACCGATCATGTGAATTAATCCAAAACCGTAAAAACCTAAACCTGGTAAAAATTTAAAATGTACAAAATAATCTACTTTGTTTTTTAAAGGATCGTTTATTTCGTAGTTTCTTCTAATCGATATAACTTCTCTAGAATTTTCTTCAACAGTTACAACGTATGGAAGTTTAATTCCTGTTGGTTCACCGTCTTGTCCCATGTCTTCAAAACCTTCTAAATCTAAATTCACATGACATTCTAGTAAATTAAATACATCTTCGTCTCGTCCTTTTGTTTCTCCTTGAAGTTCTCGTTCTTTTTTCTCAACTTCACTTTCATTTACCGGACCTGGTTTTAATTCTATATCTCTATAGAAACCAGCGACTTGTTGTTTTCTTAATTCGTTTTCTGACATTTGTACGCGATGAATGATAGACTCCGCATCATCTAATGAGGTAGCTGTATACGGAACAATCAAATCATCAGCGGGTACAAATTTTGAGCAAGCCATTTTTGCTGCTTCGTCATAGTAGACTTTTTTAAAAGCAGAGCCTGCTAATGGTAGATGAAATAACAAAGAATCAAAATCAGGTTCATAGTCAGTCATCTTTTCCATTATCTGGTAATTCATAAAATCTTTTACTCTTCTTGATTGTTGTTCTTTTTCTGGTGTTGCTACACCTAAAATTTGTGTTCTAACAGGACCTTCTGCTGGTAATAATTCTTTGTAAGCTAAAGATTGAAATTGCGTAACAGCTTCAGCTAATACAGGGTGAGTTGCACCCGATGCTCCTTGAAAAGGTTCTGTTCTGTTGTCGTATTTAAAACCTAATAAATCTAAACCTTCTCTGTAAGATCTTTCCCAATCTTTTCTAGAGTTTTTGTAATCTTGGTAATTTTGAAAAAGTGTCGAACCTAATCTACCTAATACTTCGTCAGGTAAATGTTCTGCTAAGTTATCGTAGTGGTTTTGTCCACCTTCAACAGATCCTATCGCAGGGTCGTAATTGATATCTACTGATCCATCTTCGTTCTCTGATATTTCTACAGGTTCACCTTGTTCCGCAACTTTCTGTTGCTCTTCTTCTTGAGCGACTTCTAGTTCTTCAGGTGATGGTACTTTTATCTCTTGCTCTACGTTTGGAAGAGACTTGTCTATGTCTGCCATTTATTTTCTCCAGTTTCACAGGTTTAACAGTATTGTAATTAATAAGCAAGCCCTCAGACTGAGGACCTGATTTAGGGGGTATTGTAGTTGTTAGCTTAGTCTTCATAATCACTTAAATCTATATCAGGGCCTTCATCAACATCAGCTCTACCTTCTGTGCCCACATATCTATCTTGCTCTGCTGCAGCTTCTGCTTCATCTACGGCTTTTTGCCCTTTTGTATATTTAGATTTACCCGTGCCTTTTGCAAAGCCCTCCAGCTCTGTAGCATTACCACCTAGAATATCATCAACGTCTTTAACTGAATCAAAATCAACATCATAATCTATTTCTTCAGGATTTCCTGTTCTGTAATATCTAGTATCATTAGCTTGAAACTCTCCTGGTGTTTTTACAGCTTTGCCTGTTGTTTCATCTACAAGTTCAAAACCTGGTGGTGTGTAATTTATTTCATAAGGTTCATTGTAAGCGTTTTTACCTTCAACTAAAATTCTACCATCATCGTGAGCTTGAACTTTTACACCTGGTAATTCTGGTATTTCTATTTCTGTTAGATCAGCATCAATTTTTTTACTTACACCTTTTGCCAAAGCCTTTTCTACAAACTGAGGGAACCACTCAGGCATAGTTGTTGTTGTGTTTTTTAAAGGAACAACTTTAGCTACTTTAGCACTTTTAAAAAATTTACCTACAATTGGCAATGAAGCTATGCCTCCCATAATCTTTAAGAAAGTTCTTTTGCTTGGATCATCTGGTCCGTCGGCAAAACCAATTCGTCCTCCGTTTGCCATAGCCATAATTCCACTTTCATATATCTCATCTAATTCTTCTGGAGACATTTGAACAGGAGCTTGTCCATAAAAAGGTTCTTGTCCTAGAGCTGCTTGTGAAAATATATCTTGTTGAATTTGTTCTCTGTCATCTATTCCTCTTTTTCCAACAATTGAACCTAAAACACCTTCTAGGTTTTCAACGTTTTGTGCATCTAATCTTTGTACTAAATTTGCAAAAATATTTCCAAACTCAGGAAAAAATACTTTGTCTCTTCTATCTTCTAGATCAGCTTTTCGCTCAAGTATTTTATTTCGTATAGGTTCTAAATCTATGCCTTCTGCTTCAAACGGATTGTTTTCTAAATATTTTAAATTTGTAACAGAAGACTCATATTTTTTTCTATCCTTCTCAAAATCAATAAAATTCTTCATTGCAATTTTTTCTTCTGGAGTTTCTGCTAACTTTAATAAATCAGTTTGCATAGAACCAACTAATGACTCAGGAAGCAAGCTTCCTATGATTGTTCTTCTGCCTGCCTCTTTAATATTTCCCCTTGTAAGTTCTGGCATCGCTTGACCTGTTTCAATTAAAGCACCCACACCAAGACCTATGGGTCCTGCTCCTGCGGACAACAATAAGTCTGCTCCAGTTAAAGCTCCTCGCTTAGCAATACTTGCTGCAGGTTTTACAAATTCTTGATATCCAGCTTTAGATGCGAGGATCGGGTCAAAGCCAACATTCTTACCAGAAGCAAGTTGTTGAAGGGCGGTTAATTTTTTCTTACCTGCTGTGGTTGTTTTTGTATCTTGAAAATAATTTTCAACTATGTTTGATTTATTTGTTTTAGAATCAAAAACAATATTTTCTTTAACACCAAAAGTTGTTCCTCCTGTTTTAAACTGCATGCCTGTTTTAGATAAAACTTCATCCGCTTGTTTTGCAAACTCTCCATCAGGATTTTTTCTTAAATAGGTTTTAATTAATCCTATTTGAGAAGTCATTCTTCCAGGAGCATTAACAATATTATTTGGAAAAGCAGTATTTAATTTTTCTTTTGCTACTTCTGAGATATGCTCTGGTGTATAGAACAATTTATTCTTTGCTTTTTCTTTAACTTTTTTAACAAACTCTTTGTCAGAAAGATCTGCATATTTATTAAATTTAATTGGTTCACCTATTTTTAAACCTGTAGCATCTATGTTCATTGAGTATTTAATTTTAGGATCATTTAGTATTTCAGCGTCCGACATTTTTAAAATATCGGCATTTTTATCTTTTATTCTGTCTATAACTTTTTTAGTTTGATTCGTTGTTTTTTCTCCTACCTTTTTAAAAGCTTCTTGTTCTCTTTTTTGTCTTCTTGCAGAAGCTCTAGTTTTTATTGTGGTAGTTGGATCATCTGCTTTTGGTGTGGGATCTTTTATAGCATCGGGTCTAAATTTTTGAAAAATTGTTCTTACGTTTCTTCTATCCATTTTTAATTTTTGAGCTATTGCATTTGTAGACATGCCATCAGCTTGAAGTTTTAAAACATCCTCTACTTTCTTTTGACCTCTTGCATAAGCTGTTCCTAATTTAAATCTATCAGCTGGTATTTTTCCTCGAGACTTTTCATACGCCTTTATTAGACCGCTCCTTTTTGAAAGTGGTGTGCCTGGTCCTTTTTTACCTCTAACGCCAGTTGGTTCTGGTATATTTAAACCTAACGCTCTACCTAAATCAGAATAAGTTTTTATTTTTGGGTCTTTTAAAAGTTCATCTATTTTTTCAAACGTTTCCTCTGTAAAGGGTATTGATCTTCTAGCTATATCAACAGGTCTGTCCCCATCACTAAAATTTTCTCTCTTAATAAAATCTACAGACTCGTCCATCAAGAAAGGTTTGTTATCTTGTAAGGATTGTTCAAGAGATTCTATTCGTAATCTATCTCTCTCATCAAATAATTCTTGCGGTTTTTCTTTTGGTAGAAGTTCTTCTTCAATTGATTCAATATTATAATCTAATGCTGAGCCAGCTAAATCAAAATTAAAAACAGGAACTTTATCTTCTTTTAATCTTTGTATTAAGGTTTTATTTTTTAATAATTCAGAGGCCATGTTATAACCCCATCAAATAGTCTATACCTTTACCAGGTCTACCACCTTCAGCTAAAGCATCTGGATCAATGTCATCAGGTAAATCTTTTAATTTATCTCCAAGATCTTTTGTCTCTTCCATCTCAACTGCTTCGTCGTCTAGAGATTCTCTAACAAGAGGTTTTTTAGGTTCTAGTCCACCTTTTTGAAGAAACTCATCAGCTGCTTCAAATTCATTGCCTGCTGTAAATCTAATTTCTTCTAACTCATCTAACTTATTAAAATCAACATCATAGTATTCATCTAATAATCTTAAAGGGTCCATCTTAGGATCAGCTCCTCTTTGTAGATCATCTTTGTTTTCTAAACTTTTTCTAACATCATCAGATAAATTTATTCTAGTATCTTTTAACAGCATCTGTCTAATGATAGGTCGTCTATAAGATTCTATGTTAGCACTGTATGCTCTTGCTTCTCGCTCCGTTAATTTAGCAATATCTTTTTTTAAATTCATTTCTGCAATTTCATCTTCATCTAGTGTAGTTGTCTTTGGTGGCACATAGTCTTCATCTAATAAAGATTTTACACCTTGCTGATCCATTTTATATTGAGCAGAGTCTTTGATGGCTCTGTCTGCTAAACTTCCTGGTTCTACACCTTCAGGTAAACCTACCTCAGATTTTAAAGTTGCAATACCTTTTTCACCAACAGGTTTTTGTGTTGCAATGTCAACGATCTCTGCTTCAGGTTTATCTGATTTTCCAAGTGGTCCAAACATAGCCTCAGCTGCTTTTTTAACTTGACTCTCTTTTGGTTTTCTAGCTTCTAAAGCTCTCTTAGCGTTAGCTTCGAAGTTGGCAATCTCTGTAGCATTTTTATTAGACAATGCATAAGGTCCATACTCTGCTAATTTCTTATCTATAAATTTTAAAACGTCAGGATCATTGAAAGCTGAATCTGAATATAATTTGAAAGGACTGTTCTTATCAAACTTAATAGGCTTAGATACATTAGTTCCCGTGCCAATCATTCTGTTGACGTAGTCTTTTCCAAATAAAGCTACTAGTAATTTTAACATCAGTAATAAGTCCTTTTCCTTTGAGTTTGTACCTCGTCTTTTTCGTCGTCAGGATGCAATATAAATCCACCCTGTCTAAATCGCATGATGGCTTGAGTTGTTGAGTCAACTAAATCGTCATGGTCACCAAATGGAAAAGCCGCACATTCCTCAATCACTTCTTCAGCGAATTCCTGGTTCGGAGCCCATATCATACCACTTTCAAATAAAGGTGCAACAGAATTTACTCGTGTATGCTTATCATTTCCTTTAGACGGAGAGAAGTTGACGACGGGTATACCCATCTTCCTTAACTCATCTGTTAAAGGTTGACCTGATGCTTTGGCCTCTATGATAACCGTATCAGGATCCCAATACTTCCATTGCTCGTAAGCAACTTGTTTTAACTCTGGAAAATCATATCTGCCTTTCTTAGCATCTAATAATATCAAACTTGCAGGACTATCATCGTTTAAATAAAATACGCCCCAAGTCGTGATTGCTGAGTAGTCGGCTGATTGTTTCTTGCCGAACGCTGTATCGTAAGATTGTATGACATGCTTTAGTGCAGGTATAAAATCCTCTTCCCATGGCTGCCACCATTCTCTTTTGATAATAGCTCCTTCTTCTGACGTTGGGTTTTGCATATACTGAGCGTTCCATTTCTGGACACCTGTAGATGCTTTCACTGCTTCTAGTTCTTCTAACTTCCAATACTCTGGCCATAGGGGTTTACCGCTTGGCATGATGGCTGGAAACTCTATGATCTCCCACTGATCTGCTTTGGCTTCTCGCTGCGCGCCTAACAGACAACCGGTCAAGTCTTTTGTATTCCATCTTGTCATAACCAGAATAATAGATCCGCCTGGCTGGAGACGTTGACGAGGACCTGATGTATACCATTCAAAAGTTCTCTCCATAGCATCTCTGTTCATGGCATCTTGTTCGGTGTGTGGATCATCGATGATAAGTAAATCCGCACCACGACCTGTAATCGCGGAGCCGACGCCAGCTGCGTAATACTCGCCGCCTTGTTGTGTTTCCCATTTACCTGCAGCTTGTGAGTCTTCTCTAAGTCTTGTTTTGAAAACGGTTTGATACTCAGGACTATCTAAGAGTTGTTTTGCTTTACGCCCGAATCTAACAGATAGCTCCGTGGTGTTAGTGGATTGAATGATCTTGAGCTTCGAGTTTCTACCCACCATCCAAGCGGGCAGCAAGTAGCTAGCGAACTCGGACTTTGTATGTCTAGGCGGCATGTTTATAATCAGCCTTTTAATTTTGCCTTCGGCTATCTGATTAAATTTTTCAGCAACAATCTTGTGATGTGATCCTTCAACAAAATCTGGCCAGACATGTTTTACAAACTTCATAAAGTCGTCTCTGATACCAGCCTCTTTCTTCTTTTCAGTGAACTGAAGATAGGTCTTCATGAACTCTTTTCTTATATCAGGGGGTAATCTCTTTATCTTTTCTAAGTCTATTTTCATTTCAAAAAAATTTTCTGCAAAATTTTTTAGGATTAATTTTGAAACCTAGCAAGTATTTTCTTGTCATAAATATCTAAAACTTGGCATAAAGGGTATATCTATGGGACCCCTACAACCTATATGTGTATTATACTATTTTATTTGTTTGGAATTTGCAATGCCCCTGGTACCTCTATGCTCGTTGCCCGAGGCCCGAAGGGCCGAGGTAAGCAGGGCGCCCCGAAGGGGCGCCCTACACCCATGACTAATCTAGTAAAGTCATATATGCTTTCGGGTTCATCTTACTAAACTTAGATAAACCTTCCTGCATTAAATCATATTCTTCCATCTCTTCGAACTTCTTAACCATTGTGTAAACTATATATTCATCTCTAGTTAACATTGCTGATTGTCCTGAGTATGGGTTAGTTGCTTTTATTTTCTGTTCTGTCATAGTCCTATACTATCCTACTTCATACCTTCTGTCAAGAAGACCTATAACCTTCTATCCCCAAAGCAATCAGGGCTACTATAAAAATAAGGGAAAGCCCAAGAGGGCTTTCCACAAATATAATACTTAATAATTCTATCATGATACCTTTCGTTTATATGTTATCATTGGGTCAATACAAGTTGTATATCTCTCTAATACTGTGTCCCAAAAACACATATACTTCTTGCCCCCTTGTTCCCATGTTCTGCAACCCTCTTTATTTAAGTTGCCAACTCTAAATATAACCTTGTTATATTTCTTCGCGTACCACGATACAACAAAGTCTGTTTGTTCTTGTGCCCTAGCGCCGTCTTCGTATAGTGAGTTCATTTTCTGCCTTTCGTTATAGGGGATAATATATTACTATCCCCTACAAGTCAATAGTTAATTTGATGAGATTTGTTTTATCTTGGAAGTATCCACAACCCACGCAATTCCAATCTTCTTGGTTGTAGCGTCGAGTAGCTTGATAAGTTCGTCAGGTGTTCCGCTTTCCATAACTGTATCAATAGCTTTTTGTTTCAAGTCCTCAAGCTGTTTAAGTTTCATGCCTTCAGGCAATCTTCTTATCTCTCTATCAACAAGGTCTCTTGCCCAGTCTGTTAGTTGCTCTTTACAATCATCAAGTGATATCTTTTCCTCTTGATTTCTTAAATTGTAATTAAGGTCTTTATCTTTATCTTGTTCCACCTTCTTTTTGAAAAAGGTTCTGGCTCTTTCTCTTACCGCCTTCAGTTGATCTTCCGCCTTCTTGAAGTCAGCAAGTATTTTGTCAGCTCCCATTTTCTTTGCGAGCTTACCTACAATCTTTTCAGTTGCTTCAGCTCTATATTGTTTTACCAACAGTTCCTGTTCTTCAATTAAAGGGTTGAAGTTCCTTCTTACCTTTTCTTTGAAGTGGTCTAGTTGATACTTCGTCATAGTTTTTGGCATATTATTTCCTTTCGTTATTTTTATGCTTGACAATATGAATATCCTATATTATATTATCTGTCAAGAGGTGAGAGTAAGGTAGGCCTTTTAAGGTTGTTTCTCTCACCTCTCTTGAGCCGTGAATCCCCTCTTCACTTAGAGGTCCGTGTGTTGCAACACTTGTAGGGGGTTCGCGGGTCAAGCTTGAGCCCTGGTCCTGCTATTTGTATGACGATACGAAATGCATTTCGGTAGTAGGACCTGGGGTCAAGCACAGAGTTAATTACTCTTAAGCCCTGGGATCCCGGTAAACAATTGCCGCTGGGCTTCAGTGTGTTTGGCCAAGCAACAAGTGACCTGGCGTTATTAGTGTTTGTGTGTGCACCTCCACTTACGCGAAGAGCGCCAAGCCACAAGCGGCAAGCTTGACAAGCGGCAAGCTATAGGATATTATGAGATTAGAAAGGTAGGACATATGACAGACAAAAAAACAATAACAATCGCAGACGCTGTAGAGAGAATGATTACAGCTGTTAACATAGTAACGGGAGACGATGGGCACAGGTCACAAGAAGCTGTGAGGACGTTTCTAGAATTATTAAAAATGGATCAAAAAAATTATGCAAAGCAACAAAAGTTTTACGGTTAAAGAAGCGTTGCAGATTACCGGAAGCCTATCCAAGCCAAGCAAGATGCCTGGATGGGCCTACGGTCTCCCAGCTAAGGAATGCAAAACAGGATCTAAACTAGTCAAGATCCCTGGTTCAGTTTGTTATGATTGTTATGCACTGAAAGGCTGCTATGTTTTTAAAGTTGTACAGGATGCGCAATACAAGCGGCTGGCAGCTATACGCCATCCACTCTGGACAGGCGCAATGTCAACAATAATTAATTCAAAAAAATCAAAATACTTTAGATGGCATGACTCCGGCGATGTGCAGGACGA
>VMHT01194608.1_pt1 | contig 14292 bp, 17 predicted proteins | sample 4693611 | NCBI WGS metagenome assembly VMHT01 (sample SAMN12280063, study PRJNA550983) | marine metagenome | isolation source: seawater sampled from same location over 5 years 0.02-0.2 micron viral filtrate | place: USA: collected off the coast of southern California halfway between the port... ... | reverse complement strand
TTTGATTATTAGCCTCAATAAAATTTTTTAAAGAATATAAGGTGCTAAATTTACCACTAGAACCTAAAAAATTGATCACATTATTTAATTTTTTTTCAGGCTGGCGTAGTTTTTTTAAAACTAAAGTAATTCTTTTAAGATCAAAATTTACAGTTTTATTAAATAGCTTATTACTAGCTAACTGCTTGTAAAGATTTGTTGATCGTAACATTGGACTCTTCTTTAGACTGAGCCTCAGCCTTTTTCAATAGAACATTTAAAAGTGTCCCAATAGTGGAGTTTAAATATTGTCTCTCTACTATTAAATCTAATCCACCATGGTCCCGAACATACTCTGCCGTTTGAAAATCATCTGGGAGAGTTTCACGAACAGTATCTTGAATTACTCTACGACCTGCAAAACCTATAACAGATTTTGGTTCACTAAGTAAGATATCACCTAACATAGCCCAAGAAGCAGTTACTCCACCAGTAGTTGGGTTTGTTAAGACCACCACAAAAGGTATATTTTTTTTTTTAACTCATTTACAGCTAAAGCCGTCCTAGACATTTGCGTTAGGGCTATCACAGACTCCATCATCCGCTGACCGCCGGAACAACTGAAGAAAATGTAAGGCATGTTGTTTTCAATCGCATATTGAGCTCCAGCAATAAATGCTTCTCCTGAAGCTGCTCCAAAAGATCCTCCAATAAATCTAAAATCTTGTGCTCCAACTATAACTTCAATGTTTTGAACTTTTCCTTTTGAGATTAAAACAGCGTCATCTTGGCCTGTTAATTTTCTAGCTGCTTTTAGACGATCGGTATATTTTTTTTTATCTTCAAAATTTAAAGGATCATCTTTTGGCAAAGGCGTTTGAATAATTTCAAATTCTTTTTGATCAAAGAAAGTTTCAAATCTTTCTTGGCAAGTTAGCTTGTGATGCGCTCCACATTTGGGACAAACTTTTTGATTTGACGTTAAATCCTCATTATAAATTAAATTTTTACATCCACACGTAGTCCAAAGATTTTCTTCAGTCTTTGAAGATTTTTTTTCAAAAAGTGATTTTATTTTTGGTTTTATAAATTTTGTTATCCAATTCATATAATTTTTCTTTTTAGATTGTACACAACTTTATCTAAATTTGTGACAGGATTTTGTCTCATTTTGAGCGAATTAGTAATATTTTTACAAAGCATACTGCCAACAACTAATCCATTTGCTGATTTAAGAGAGGATATGGTCTTATTAGTAATACCAAATCCTATAACAAGGTTTTTCTTTGGATTGATTCTTTTTAAACTATTATAATTTTGAAGAATTTTTTTAGGTGAAACTTTAAGCTTACCCCCGGTAGTAGACAACATCGAAATATAATAAATCATATCATGAGCGTCTTTTATTATTTTTTTTGCTCTATTTCTAGAGGTAGTAGGTGATAATAATTGAATAAAATTTATTGATTTTTTTTTACATTTATTTGCAAAACCTTTGTTCTCTGGATATGGAAGATCTACAATAATGAGACCATCTACACCAGCAGCTTTACAATTATTCAAAAAATTATTTTCACCACTTTGATAAATCAAATTAAAATACCCCATTAAAATCATTGGTTTATTTGGATTTAATTTTTTAAATTTTTTTACAATTTGAAAAACATCCCTAAGTTTTATTCCATTTTTTAAGGCACGGTGAGAACTACCTTGAATTTGGCCACCATCAGCTATGGGAGTATTATGAGGAAATCCAAGCTCAAGAATATCTGCGTATTTTGAAATTGTATTTAATATTTTAAGGGAGTTATTTTTAGTATTATCACCAGCAACCGTATAAGTAATTAAAGCTGGTCTTTTTTCTTTTTTACATTTTTCGAAAGCTAAATTAATATTTGATTTCATCTTATATACGATCCTAATTTTTGTTTAATTATATCTTTGTCCTTAAGACTGTCTCCACAAGAATTTACAATAATAATATCAGAGGGTTTTAATTTAATTGCCATTTTAATTGCTTCAGCAAATGCATGCGAAGGTTCTAATGACGGAGATATATTTTCTAATTTAGAAACTAACTGATATGCTTTTAAAGCCTCTTCATCATTAGCTGAGGTATATTTAGCTCTTTTTGTATCTTTTAGAAAACAGTGCAACGGAGATATTCCAGGGTAATCTAAACCGGCCGATATAGATTTAGTAGAACCTATTTGACCTTCTTTATCTTGAATAACGTACTGTGCAGCTCCATGCAAAATTCCAACTTTTGATCCATTGGATAGTGGTGCCGCATGCAGTTTACTATTTTTTGGACCACCAGCTTCTACTCCAAAAAATTCAGCATCCGTATTTATAAACTCATTCCAAAATCCCATTGCTGAACTGCCACCACCAACACAGTTTAGCAGTTTTATTTTTTTTGGAACCTTTCCAAACTCATCTTTAAGCTGCTTCATTAGTTCTCTTGATATTTGAGCTGTGCTCCAAGCGCATATTTTTATAAAGATATTAGGACCGACTGTTGATCCTACACACATGTGAGTTGTGTCACAATTTGAAACCCAGTACCTCATGCATTCGCTTACAGCATCGACTAAAGTTTGACTTCCAGAAGTTACAGGAACAATCTCAGCCCCATTTTTCCTTATTGCCAAAACATTAGGCCTTTGTCTTTTAATATCTTTTGCACCCATAAAAATTTTACACTTAAGACCAAATTTTTTTGCAGCCATTGATAGCATTTTACCTGCGTATCCAGCGCCCGTATCACCCACAATAAATTTTTTACCTGCTTTTTTAGCTATTAAGCAATGAACTGTTGCATTGTAAATTTTATGGGCACCTCCATTAGCTTCGGACACAACTTTTGCATAGATTTGAGCCCCCCCAAGGTATGTTGTTAAATTTTCTAATTTTATCAAAGGAGTAGGTACTCCAATATATGTTTTAAAATAATAGTCCCTTTCCCTTAAAAATTTTTTATTTTTTCTTAATTTCTCAAATAATTTAGTGAGATCATTTACAGGTTTTTTTAAAGTTTCTGGTATAAAATTCCCGCCAAATTTGCCACCATACATAAAGTTTTTATCGTGTTGGTCGATTAGAGGAATGTTCTTACTTATTTTCATATCTAATTTTAGCAATAAATTTTTTAATTTTACTTATATCTTTTACTTTATTTGTTTCTAAAGCACCAGAAACATCAATAGTGTCAGCCAGTCCCTCCAAATCTTGGATTTTACTAATAGTTATATTTCCAGCTATCATTTTTTCAATTTCTATTGAAACATCTTTTAACCATCTAAAATTCCAACTTATACTTTCCTCATAGCCCGAGCTATCCCAAAGAATAATATCAGAACCATCTTTAATTGATTTATATTTATTTATATCTTCTTTTTTTTTAACTTGAACTGTAGAAATTATTTTCTTTTTAAATTCTTTCTTAATTTGGAGTAATTCGTATGAGTTGAAATCGCCATAGAGTTGAAAGTAATCTAATTTTAATTTTGAAAATTTATTTAACTCCTCTTTAGATGGTTGAACTAGCACGCCTACATATTTTGTATTTCCTTTATTAATATTTGTAAGTTCTTTAGCTTTACGCAAAGAAATATAACGATGGCTTTGGGGGTAATTTAAAATAAAACCACAGTAATTAACATTTAGTGAAACACAAGCCTCTACTTCATATGGGTTCGATAGACCACAAATTTTGAGTTTCATTAATTTAAACTAAAGATTTTAAAAGTTTTTGAATGTTATTTTTAATATTGCCTTTAGTAATGCTTCTACCAATAACTATAGAAGTTGCTCCATTTTTAAAAGCATTTTTTGGACTAATTACTCTTTTTTGATCTCCCTTGCTATCACCCGCAAGTCTAATGCCTGGAGTAATTATTTCCATATTCTTGCAAATATTTTTGACAAGTTTTGCCTCATACCCAGAGCAGACAATCCCATCTAGTTTTGCTAATTTTGCAAGAGAAGCCTGTTTTTTTACCAATTCTTTTATTGATTTTGTATGACCTATTTTTTTTATCGAATAATTAGAAAAACTTGTAAGAATAGTTACCCCTAAAATTTTTAGTCTTTTATTAATTTTTTTAGCAGATTTTTTTGCTGATTTTAACATTTCTAACCCCCCATTAACGTGAACCGTTAAGTAAGATACATTTTTTAAATCTTTCATTGCATAAATGGCTGCAGAGCAAGTATTAGGGATATCATTTAGCTTTAGATCTAAGAAAATTTTTTTATTTTTTAATCTAGAAATGAAATTTCTTCCTTTTGGACTTAGAAAAAATTCTAAACCAAGCTTATAACTAATATCTAATTTATCTGTTTTAGAATACTTTATAATTTGATTTAATTTCTTATGGCTAGTTGTATCGCAAGCAATAAAAATTTTTGGTTTATTCATTAATCAATTTTTTTAGATTTTTACTAGCTCTAAATCTTACCTTATTTTTTTCAGGAACATAAATAAATTCTCCCGTTCTAGGATTAATTGCAGAATGTTTTTCCTTAATTTTTTTAACAAAAAAAATTCCGAAACCACGTATTTCTACTTTTCTTCCATCTATCAATGCTTTTTTGATATTGTCACTAAAAGTATCAATTACAGACTCTAATTCTGGTTTATTGAGTTTAGGGTTTTTTTCTTTAAGTTGTTTAATGAGTTTGGGCCGTGACAATTATTTTTTCTTTTTATCTTTCTTACCGATAGCAGTTTTGAAAATTCCTGCCAACGTGGCCCCAGATTTTGAAGCCCCCTCACCAAATTTAGCTATTAAGGATTTTTCCTCATCTATTTGAGCTGCTTTTACACTTAATTTTACTCTTCTGTTGTTTAAATCTAATTCAGTAATTTTAGCATCTAAAGCATTTCCAGGTGAAAATACCTCTGGCCTAGCATCCGCAGCATCTTTTGCTAAATCAGCTTTTCTTATGGTGAAAATTAAATTCTTATCTTTATCAATTGAAACTTTGACACCTGTTTTTAACACTTCGTGAACTCTAGTGGTTATAATGTCACCGGTTTTTTTCTTATTATCTTTAAACCAATCTAAAGGGTCTTTTTCTAGCGCTCTTTTAGAGAATCTAATTTTGTCATCTTTTATTTCAAGGATTTTCACGTTTAAAGTGTCATTCTTTTTATATTTTTTTAATTCTTCAATATTTTCTTGATAAGAAATTTCTTTATAGTGCAACATGCCAGATAACTTTGAGTCTATTAGTTCACCAAATATAGCCTTATCTGTAATATTATTGATTTTAATTTTTACTTCCTTACCTGCTTCATTTTTAATTTTATCCCAAGGGTTTTCTAAAGTCGCTTTATAAGAAAGAGAAATTCTTTTTAAGTCTTTCTCAATATTCACAATTTTAAATTTAATATTTTGAGAGACAGATAAAACTTTGCTTGGTTTGATATTTCTATTTGTCCAATCTAATTCTGAATTATGTATAAGACCCTCTATTCCATCTTCAATTTTTACAAAACAACCATAGTCCATAATTTTCGTTACAGTGCCTTCGTAAATTTCACCAACTTTATATTTTTTTTCAATATTCTCGTACGGATCTTCTGTAAGAGCTTTAACAGAGGCAGAAACACGATTTGTCTTTTCATCAATTTTTGTAATCTTAACTTTTAATTTTTGTCCAATGGTAACTAAGTCGGCAGGTTTTTTAACCCTTCCGTGGCTCAAATCTGAAACATGTAAAAGTGCATCTATTCCATTTATATCTAAAAAAATTCCCCAGTCTGTAGTTGCTTTAACTACAGCATCTTCAACAATCATATTTTCTTTAATATTTTTTAGAGCTTCAGCTACAACTGCATTTTTACTTTTTTCAAGAACAGCTCTTCTAGAAACACAAACATTTCCTCTATTTTTATCTATTCTAGTCGCAATAACTTTTACTGGGGTATTCATTAAATGATCAATTTTCTTTAAGGGTCTCACATCAATTTGAGAAGAAGGCATAAAACAAGGTAGTCCCTCAACATTTGCTATAAAACCACCTTTAACTTTACCAGTTATATAACCCGTCATTTCTTCTTGAGTTTCAAAAAACTTTTCCATTTTTTTCCAAGTTTTCATTTTTCTAGCTTTATCTCTTGAAATAATAATCTCTCCCTTAAAACTTTCTATTCTTTCCAAGTAAACATCAATTTGCGATCCGATTTTTAGTTTTGTAAGCTCATCATCATTTTTAAATTCTTCAAGAGGTATCATGCCCTCCATTTTTGCTTTACAATCAACAACTATAAATTTTTCAGTAATCTCAGTTACTGTTGCTTTTATAATTTCGTTTTCTTTGAGTTTTCTGTTTTCAAAATCCTTATCTAACAGGGTTTGAAATTCTTTATGTAAATTGCTTGTATCTTTTAATTCTTGTTCAATTGCCATATTTATTTCTTAAAACTTTTTCCACATATTTTGACATTTTAGCTAACATTTCTGATTTATCTAATTTTCCGGTGTCGATTTCTACCGAATCTCTATGTTTAAGTAAAGGGGAGTTTTTTCTTTTAATATCTAATGTATTTCTTATTCTTAGGGCCTTTTTTACACTACCTAGTTTAATCTTTGGGTTTTTTAATTTTAGTTCTTTATACCTTCTTTTTGCAGCTATATTTATTTCACATTTAAAAAAAAATTTTAAATCAGAATTTGGAAGAATTTTGGTAGAAATATCTCTACCTTCAATGCAGCATTTTTTATGTTTTTTTGAAAAAGTAGTTTGAACTCGTTTTAATATTTTTCTTACTTCACCTACTTTAGCAATTGAAGCACTATGTTCCGAAATCATAGGACTATGTAAATTAATTTTTTCTAGCTTGCCATAGTTCAAATTTTTAAATTTTGTTTTAAGAAATAAATTTCTATTTTTTGGCTTATGTTTTAAAATTAAATAACTTGCGTAACGGTACAATAAACCTGAAGAAAGGAATTTTAAATTATATTTTTTAGATATCATCTTAGCCCCTGTAGATTTTCCAGTAGCACCACCACCATCACAAGCTATCTGAATTATTTTATTTTTTGATTTCAAATTTTGCTCCAAGTATTTTCATAATTTTTAAGAAAGAGGGAGAGGAAGTATAAACTGTATCAAAATTTTTAATTTTTGTTTTTGCTCCTGTCAAAATAGCTAAAATAAAGGTAGACATACAAATTCGATGATCACCTAGATTTGGCACAATAATTTTTTTATTACTAGCATCAACCATTCCTTTCCCAAAAATTTTTAATTCATTATTTGAAAATATACTTTTAATTCCTATTTGTTTTAAAATTTTTTGCATTTCTGAAATTCTATTACTTTCTTTATTAGCTAAATCTTTTATACCCTTAAATATAGAAGTTCCTTTAGTTAAAGCCGCAATAATAAATAGAATTGGATATTCATCTGTTGAATTAACATAATATTTTTTTGAGGCTTTTATAGCTTTTATAGAGCAACTTTTTACAATGATATCTCCGCGAGGCTCATTGTTTATTTTTCTTAAATTAGTAAATTTAATTTTTACTTTTTGTTTCATTAGAAGTTTATAAAAACCAATCCTAGTAGAATTCAGTCCAACATTTTTTATTATAATTTCAGATTTTTTATTTAATATTGTTAGCGCTGTAAAAAATGCAGCCGATGATGGATCACCAGGGACATTTATACTTAAAGGTTTTAAATATTTTTTTCCGTAAATTTTTATTAATTTATTTTTACCCTTTTTTATCTTGATCGCCTGAAGATTTTTTATAAGCATATTTTCTGTATGATCTCTGCTTTTTTGTTGTTCTATAATTTCAGTGTTTCCATATGAATTTAGGCCTGCCAACATCACAGCACTTTTAAGTTGAGCCGAGTTATCAGCCATATATTTAATTCCTATAGGTGCATTACTAGAAATCATCTTAAGGGGTAAAGTAAATTTGTTCTCAGGTAGAAAATGAGCACCAAACTTAGACATTAAATTTATTAATTTTTTCATACTTCTTTTATTTAGTGAATGATCTCCTTTTATTTTTAACTCTATATTCGGAGTAGTGGCAAGTAACCCAATAAGTAACCTTGCTAAAGTTCCTGAATTCCCAAAATTTAATTCCAAGTTTTTCTTAGCAAATAAAGATCCTAAACCTTTACCGAAAATTTTGTAGGATTTGGGTTTTATTTTTTCAATTTTAATACCAAGTTTTCTGCATACATTTATAGTGCTGTTTACATCCATGGACTCTAGAACATTATTTATTATCGACTCATTACGACAAATAGATCCAATTAAAAAACTTCTAATCGAAATAGATTTATCAGAATCTATCTCAATTTTTTTTTTAAAAGGAGGGATTTTATTTTTAATAGTAATATTGAATCTTTTAATTGACATTAAATTTTATGAAAACTGTGAACCAAAATAATGCTCAATAGCTTTAGAAGACTTCAGTAGTTCACGAGAAGTACCTTCAGCAATAACTGTTTGTTCACCAAGAACATAACTACGATCTGCAATGTCAAACAAGTTTTTTACATTATGATCAGTTATTAGTACGGATGTACCTGCAGATTGAATTTTCATTATATATTTTTGAATATCTTGTATTACAATTGGGTCTAAGGCAGCTAAAGGCTCATCCAGTAAAACAATTTTTGGCTTGTTTATCATAACCCTGGCCATCATGAGTCTTCTTATCTCACCACCAGACAAAACAGACGCATTTAATGTTCTTAAATGTTGTAAATTAAATTCATCTAAAAGTTTTTCAGTTATTGCTTTTTGATTAGCAGCACCTTGTATTGAAATTTGAGCTATGCCGAGAATATTGTCGTATACGGACATATCAAACACAGTTCTTTGCTGAGGAAGATAACCTAACCCTTCTTTTGATCTTAAGTGAATAGGGACCCGTTCGATAGGTTTATTATTAAGGAAAATTTGTCCACTATCTACATTTTGTTCACCAATACACATCGAGAATAATGTAGTCTTACCACAACCATTAGGACCTAAAACTCCGACGCATTCACCGGGATAAACTTTAAGAGAAAGCTTTTTTAAAATTGGTCTTCTATCAAAAGATTTACTAATATCTTTTACCTCAAAAAGAGGTCTATCCTTCTTAAATTTTAAAATTCTAAAACCTTTTCTCATTGTAAATTTACGTTAGCGTTAATCTTACCATTATTAAAAGATGTAATATTTAATGTTTGTTTTTTTATATCAAATAAAAGCTTATCAGCAACCATAGTTACTCTTGAGTCATTAATCTCTACATTTTCAGATATAGTCAGCATACTTTTTGAATTAGAATATTCAGCTTTCTCAGCAAAAAGTTCACTATTCTCGTAAAGTCCTTTAACATTTCCCATAAAATTCATATCCAGTGTTAGATTGTTGTATATCCCTTCGTTTGACCAGATATATAAGACTGTATTATCTTTAAAATAAAAAATTGACTCTACATTTTCCATTATCACGTTCTCTTTTACAGCACTATCATTATAAGCTTTTTTTGATTTAAGAACATATCTATTACCTGAAAGATCAAAGCCTGAATATTCAATATTATAAAAAACATTCAAATTATTCTGCTGATCTAAATTTTGAGCAACTATTTTTTTTTGAATATCCTTTGAGATTATCTCATCCTTAATATTGTTTTCTTTTTTAAAATAAGTAAAAAAAATAATTAATAAGCCAACTAATAATAGATTAATCTGAATTAGCCTTAGTTTCTTCCTTCTTTCCATTAGTTTACTCCATAGTTTAATAGGAAGTGAATATGAATAATTCCTTTTAAAATTTTATTTGATTTATGATAATCTTTATCTGAAACTACTAGTAAGCTAGTTATCTTTTTTTTATTCATTATAGCAAGAGCCTTCGATGCAGGCATATTTTCATTTATCGTTAAAGGGTAGTTTTTGGTAAAACTGATTAAATTTTTTTCACTAGGGTGGTTATTCATCATTCTTCTCAAATCACCGTCGGTCATCAATCCCTTAATAAATTTATCTTTAATAATAACAATAACCCCAAGTTTTTTTTTGTTCATAATTTTTACTGCATCTTTAAAATTTCTTTTATAATTTATAATTGGCATACTTTTGCCTGTTACCATGATATCTTTAGCTAAAAGCAATGAGTTTCCAATATTCCCACCTGGGTGATAAACCTTAAATTTTTCTTTTGAAAATTTTTTTTGACTCATTGTGGTAGTCGCTAAACAATCACCTAGTAGAAGTGTAATGGTTGTGCTAGAAGTAGGAACCATCCCCGTAACATCAGATTCTTTAACCTTAGGAAGAATTAATTTTATATCACTTGCTTTCAATAACATACTATCAGGCTTTGAGGCTATACCTAAAATTTTAATTGAATATCGATTTGCATATTTTAACATATTTGTTAATTCTGAAGTATTGCCAGAATAGGAAATAACTATTAAAATATCTTTTTTTTCGATTTGACCCATATCTCCATGCAAAGCTTGAGCAGGATCACAAAAAAAACTTGGAATACCAACACTCGAAAAAGTCGCTGAAATTTTTCTTGCAATTAAACCTGATTTTCCAATACCAGCAAAAATAACTTTACCTTTACAATTTAAAATCAAATCTACAGCTTTAATAAATGAGTTGTTAAAAACTTTTTTAATTTTTTTTAATTCATTAATTTGAATATTTGCTGCTTTATTAGCGAGAGATATATAATTTTTTTTGCTCATTAATGTTCAAAAATATCAAATTTAAATCCACTTTGATCTAACTCTACTCTTGTATCTAAAAAAACAAGACACTTTTTAAAAACTTCCATTCTTTTTTCTCTAACAAGCATTTTTTCTAAAGCAAGTTTTATTTTATGTAAGTAAATTACATCGTTAGCAGCATATTCTAACTGTTTTTCTGATAAGTCATTTATATCTTTATTCCAATCACTACTACCTTGTCTTTTATCTAAAGACTTATTACAGAACTCTTGAACTAAATTTTTTAATCCATGTGAGTCGGTGTAAGTTCGAACTATCTTAGACGCAATCTTTGTATCAAAAATATTTTTCATTTTGCAATTTAGAAAAAATTCTAGGGCATTTTTATCAAATCTCAAAAAATGACCAATTTTTAATATCTTCTCGTTTTGTAAAACTGAAACTAAATTTGGAGCTTTGAAGTTATTTTTGTTTGGTTGAATAATAAAGACATTACCGTCCTCATCACAAATTTGAATTAAACTTAATTTATCTCTTTCAGGGATTTGAAGACCAGTTGCCTCTGTATCTATTGCAATACTGTTTTTAAATGAATTTGCTATCTCTGAGGTTATGTCCTCTTTAATCTTAGTTATTTTCATATATAAGTTTAAATACCATGAAAAATCAAATTTGCACAATCTTAGGTGGTGGTGGTTTTATAGGTAGATATCTTGTTCGAAATTTGACCAAGAAAAACTACAGATGCTTCATTTCTACAAGGAAAGCCTTTCAAAAAGGTTATTTAAAGACGCAAGCTACACCAGGAGCAATAGAGTTAATTGATTGGAATTCAAATAATTTATCGGAGTTAAAAGAGGCAATTAAAAATTCAGATATTGTAATTAATTTAATCGGTATTCTTTATGAAACAAGAAAGCAAAAGTTTTACAACATTCACTCAGGTATTCCAGAAGCTATTTCAAAAATTTGTTCCGAGTCAGATGTAAAAAAATTTATACATGTATCAGCAATAGGAGCTAATGAGTCCTCAAAATCACTTTATCAAAAATCGAAATATCAAGGTGAAGTTAAAGCATTAAATAATTTTAAAAATACAGTCATTATTAGACCAAGTGTGGTTTGTGGAACGGAAGATAATTTTACTAATCTTTTTTCTAAACTAAGTTTTCTACCAGTGATTCCAGTTGTAGGAATAAATTATAAGTTTCAACCTATTTTAGTATCAGATGTAGCGGATGCAATTGTTCAAGCAATTCAAATAAAAGGAAATGAGAAAAAAATTTATGAGTTAGGAGGACCTAAGATTATTAGTTTTGGTGATATGGTAAAATCTATTTTAAAAACAATAAATAAAAAAAGATTTGTTGTAGAAATGCCAATGCCGATTGCAAAGATTCAAAGTGCTATTACCGATCTTTTACCTATTCCTCCAATTTTAACAAAAGATCAATGTGAAATTTTATCAGAGGCAGATAATATTGTGTCTAGTAATAATCTTACTTTAAAAGATTTAAATATAAACCCTTTAAATGTTGAAGAAGCTATGAAAAAATGGTTGTGGCGGTACAAAAACGGTGGCCAGTTCGCAAAGGCCTAATGAAAAGTATGAGTTTATTTTCTGGATATATTTATTTAATTTTTGCAATAATTACGGGCATTGTTGCAAATGGATTCTTAAAAACTACTGAAGGATTCTCAAAAATAAATCCAACTATCTTTTGTGTTGTGAGTATTGTCGTTTGTATTTTTTGTATTTCAAAAGCTATGACAATTATTCCAGTTGGATTTACATATGCTACATATGGAGCTTTAACTATCACAGCCGTAACACTATTTGGAATTTTCAAGTATAATCAGATACCAAATATTTATGGAACTATAGGTATAATTTTAATAATAACTGGTGTGGTGCTTTTAAACATGTTCGGTAAGATAAAATAAAACCATAGGTAGAATCTCACCTTAACTACTGACTCCTCTTTGTTTATTTTTTATGCTAGCATTTTCTTTTTAAAAGAAACTAGGGGGATAACAATGAAACAATTAAAAGCACTAATTTGCTCGATAGCACTTTTTGCAATGTTTGCAGGTACTGCTGCTCAAGCAAAAACAGAAATACAATGGTGGCATGCTTTTGGTGGAAGACTTGGTGAATTACTTGATGAACAAGTTAACAAGTTTAACGCAAGCCAAAACAAGTACACGGTAGTTCACACAAGAAAAGGTAACTATTCAGAAACTTTAAACGCTGGTATTGCAGCTTTTAGAGCAGGACAACATCCTAATATACTTATGGTATTCGAAGTAGGTACTGCCAGCTTAATGGCTGCTAAAGGAGCTTATGTTCCTATGCATCAACTTATGAAAGATGCTGGTCAAAAATTTAATCCAAAAGGATTTGTGTCGGCTGTAAGTGGTTATTACACTACTACAGATGGCAAAATGTTATCTATGCCATATAACTCTTCAACACCGGTTCTTTGGGTTAACAAAGACCTAATGAAAAAAGCAGGTTTAGATCCAGAAATGGATTTAAGCACTTGGAAAAGAGTTGGCAACGCTCTTGATGCTGCTAAGGCAAAAGGTATTGATATGCCTTTTTGCACTTGTTGGCACAGTTGGGTTCACCTTGAAAATTTTTCAGCTTATCACAATATACCATTCGCGACTAAAGCTAATGGATTTGCTGGTTTAGATACCGAGCTGTCTTTCAATAGTCCAGTGCATATCAAACACATCCAAACTTTAGGTAAATGGGCACAAGAAGGTAAATTCAAGTACATGGGTAGAAGAAACGAAGCTGGTAAAAATTTTAGAGGCGGAGAATGTATGTTAATGACTGAGTCGTCTGCAGGCTATGCTGGAATAAAAAAACAAGCTAAGTTTGAATTTGGTATTAGACATTTACCATACTATGGAGCAACAGAGGCACCTCAGAATACTATAATAGGAGGTTCTTCTCTATGGGCTCTTTCTGGAAAATCTGCTGAAGAAAATAAAGCTACAGCAGCATTTTTAGCTTTCCTATCAACAACTGACATCCAAGCTAAGTGGCATCAGGATACTGGATATTTAGGTGTTACAACAGCTGCTGCTAAAAAAACTAAAAGTTCAGGTTTCTACAAATCAAATCCTGGAACTGATTTAGCCGGAGTACAGATGATGAGAAATAAAGTTACTCAAAACTCTAAAGGCTTACGTCTTGGATCTTTTGATCAGATAAGAGGAATTATCGATGAAGAGATGGAAGGAGTTTATAGCGGTAAGAAAACTGCTCAAGTAGCTTTGGACAGCGCTGTAAAAAGAGGCAATGTTCTTTTAAGAAGGTTTGAAAGAGCAAATAAATAAATCAATTTAATGTATCAGGGGCGAAAGCCCCTGGTATACTTCTAAAGATCAAATGGAAAAAAGAGTTTTTTTTAAAGGCTGGTGGTTACCAGCACTGTTAGTTACACCTCAGCTACTAATTTCTTTTGTCTTCTTTTTTTACCCTTCGGGCCAGGCCATTTGGAATTCCTTATTTTTACCAGATCCATTTGGATTAAAGACAGAATTTGTAGGTCTAGATAATTTTAGATTTTTACTATCTGACCCT
>VMHT01101312.1_pt1 | contig 14292 bp, 13 predicted proteins | sample 4693611 | NCBI WGS metagenome assembly VMHT01 (sample SAMN12280063, study PRJNA550983) | marine metagenome | isolation source: seawater sampled from same location over 5 years 0.02-0.2 micron viral filtrate | place: USA: collected off the coast of southern California halfway between the port... ... | reverse complement strand
GTTGAAAATAATGCTCCTTATGGGCAGCATCATAGCTGATCTTTAGTTTTACTTTTCCTTGCGAAAATTTTTTGGGTACCTGGATGCCGTCTACGAGATTAAATGTGGGGGTTTTTCCAAAAAGCGTGCTGTAGGCCTGTTGAAATCGAAGTTGGTGCCATTCGGTGTGGAGAATGTTTCCGTCCAAAACACAAAGGGATTCAAACAACGGGAACATAGATCTTTTCTATCAGTTCATTATACTCGGATTCCATATCGCTGAGAAAGGTTATGCCACCGCCGCTGCGATAGAGTAATTGGTTGTTTTTTTCCTCAATAAAACGGATGTTGACCGCACTGTCCAGTTCCTCCCCATCAAAATATCCGAAGATACCGGTATAATACCCTCTGGGGTCTTGTTCTACCTCCTGAATGATGGAAACGGTTTTTGCTTTTGGTGCACCACAAATAGATCCTGCTGGGAGCATGCTCAGCAGTAAATCGGGCAATTGACTTTTCCAATCGGGGGGAAGTTTTCCTCTGATTTCTGAGCTGGTGTGGTAGATTTCGTTTTTTTGAGTTTTGATTTTGTCGAGGTACCGGAAGCGATTGACTTGGACTTCTTTGGCCACTTTGGACAGATCATTGCGGATGAGGTCCACGATGGTATTGTGTTCATTGATTTCTTTGGGGTCGGTGGTCAATGTATTTTGGGCGTCGGGCAAACGAGCGTCGATGGTACCCTTCATGGGGTAGGAATAGATATAGTCGTTTTTGATTTTTACAAAACACTCGGGTGAATAGACCACAAAATCCCCTTGGTGATGGAGTTTATAGGGGGCTTTTGCCCAGTGGAAAACGTCTTCCAAGTCCAGTGGGGTTTCAATGGCCGAGGGAAAAGTAAGGTTTAACAAAAAAGAGTTTCCCTTGTAAATTTCATTGATGACCCTTTGGTAGGCATGGGTGTAGGTTTCTTTGGCCACGGGCTTTATGGACAGCGGTATAGGCTTGGGTTTTCGCGTTGTGGGATCAAAATTTCGAAAGCCTTTGATTTCAAAGAGAAAGCCGTGGTCTTTGGCCTCTTCCAAGGGGCAAAGCACAGGCTTTTGCATTTCGAAATCGATCAGAAAAAAAAAGGGCTTTTGCGTGGCAGCCCAAGTCGACATTTTTGTTTTAAAAGCTAATAGGTCCAATGCCTTGTTGCGGGTTGAGGAATGTTTACTCTAAGGCCTTAACGGTGTCCATGATTTTCTTTTCCAGTTCCTCCATCAGCTCCAGGTTGTCCTCTAAGAGCACTTTGACGGCATCGCGGCCTTGCCCCAATTTGGTATCTCCATAGCTGAACCAAGAGCCCGATTTTTTGATGATTTCGTAGTTGACTCCCAAGTCGATGATTTCCCCTATTTTGGAAATACCTTCGCCATACATGATGTCGAACTCAGTGGTACGGAAGGGTGGTGCTACTTTGTTTTTTACCACTTTTACACGGGTTTTATTCCCCATTACCTCAGCGTCTCCACTTTTTATCTGTGTAGATCGGCGTATGTCCAAGCGAACAGAGGCGTAAAATTTCAGCGCATTTCCACCAGTGGTGGTTTCGGGATTGCCAAACATAACTCCGATTTTTTCTCGCAGCTGATTGATAAAGAAAACGGTACAATTGGTCTTACTGATAGAGGAGGTAAGCTTTCGCAAAGCCTGTGACATCAGTCGGGCGTGGAGTCCCATTTTGGAGTCTCCCATTTCCCCTTCAATTTCACTTTTGGGGGTCAGTGCGGCCACAGAATCGATGACTACCACATCGATGGCACCAGAGCGGATGAGGTTGTCAGCAATTTCAAGCGCTTGCTCACCGTGGTCGGGTTGTGAGATGATGAGTTCACTGACGTCTACCCCCAGTTTTTCGGCATAGAAACGGTCAAAAGCGTGCTCGGCGTCAATAAAAGCTGCTATCCCGCCTGCTTTTTGGCACTCGGCAATGGCGTGCAGGGTAAGTGTGGTTTTTCCTGACGACTCAGGTCCGTAGATTTCTACGACCCGCCCCCTTGGATATCCACCAACACCCAGGGCCAAATCCAAACCGATGGAACCTGAAGAAATGGCCTCTACTTCCTCGATGGCTTCGTCACCCAATTTCATAACGGCGCCTTTACCGTAGGTTTTGTCTAGCTTGTCTAAGGTCAGCTGTAAGGCTTTCTTTTTTGCTTCATTTGCGTCTGCCATAATGCGCTCTTTTTAGCGAATTTACTATTTCTGTGGCTCGGGGACAATAGAGACGGAAAAGGATTATTAACAATATCGGGTCAATTATTGTCCTCCAATGGGGAATGGCCTTCCAACTTAAAATCCATTGCACGAATATCAGGGCGAGGCCCATGGCCACAGCAAGTCTTTTTTTGAGGCATATTCTTACATTGCGCTGTTGGACCGTCCCCCTTTTTTTTCTAGGGCTAAGTGTATAAAAACCTTAAGTATTTATGTCAGTTACCCTATGTCCTGTTTCCCCCACGGTGGCTTGGAGGGCCTGTTGGTATGGTAAAAAACAATTGTGGAAGAAGTGTCAATACAGGGTAACCTCCTAAACTCCAGCAGATCCCCATAGCAACAGAAAAAATATTTTGTATTTTGAAATACTAAACCTCAATATCATGAACAACAAAGCACTTTTTACTTCTACTTTGACTGGAACCATCGTCTATTTTTTATTGGGATGGTTGTTTTACGAGATCTTGTTTAAGGACCTGTACCCCTCTAATGCGGGGGAATCCATGCTGTTTATCTTTTTAGGCTGTTTGTTTTACGCCCTTGTCTTTTCCCTAATCTATTCCCGTTGGGCAGGGGTAAGCACTTTTAAAAGCGGGGCTGTAATCGGGTTTATACTCGGCACCCTTTATGCCAGCAGCATGAGCTTTTTTATGGCATCCTCGTCGGGAACATTGGACACTGAACGTTTTATTACCGAGATCCTTATTGGTATGGTCACTACAGGACTTATGGGCGGGGTAATCGCCTGGACGATTGGTAAGGCCAAGTAATTTTAAACGGTTAATTTATAATGCCCACAAAAGTGGGCATTTTTTTTGATGGGGTGGAGGTCTAATGTAAGAATAGCCCAACCAGTACACCCCCACAATCTATTATAATCACGCCCATTAAAGGTCCTAGACCTATTACTATATCCCCACTTTTTTTATGTTCAGGGAGCTATGATATTAATTAACATACCTGATTTATGTTTTACGACTTATATTCATTTCTCTTTTCTTGTAATAATTCTTTTAGCTCGTCAAAATTTATTTGCAAAAGGTTTGAAGAAATACTAAACGGTGACCCATAAAGCTTTTGGTTTATTTTCATAGTATTTCGTCTATTGGGGTTTTTAACTTTTTTAAGATAGTCTTGAGGGTTATTTAAGATAAATAATAAAAACCTTTCGCTCATTACCTTTAAAACCTTAATCTGTTGAACATCAGCCCATGGAATAAATCCAATAGACAGAGCGCTTGAATTGTCTGTATCGCCTTGTTTATTAATTACCAAACCTGCTTTTTTTTCAGAAATTTTTTGGATCATAGACACGGCTATAATCCCAAAAAAAATTGCAGAAATAAGTCCTAATCCAAAAATAAAATTCGAATTCCCGTACAACCAATGAATTGTTTCTGGCGGACTTGTGAGAAACCACAGACCAACGCCAACAAATACAATTGAACCCAATAATGTCAGGAACATTTTCTTCTTACTCAAGGGTATTATTATTTGATCATGCTGGGTTATCATCTGTTTTTTTGGGAATATCTTTTTTAGGTTTCACATCAATTTATTTTGGGCTTTTACCCCATTTATTACTTTCTTTTTGTCCGTCTGTAACCAATAAAACGATCAGCCATATGGATCCAATCAAAGGGATTAATGCAATTAAAAGCATCCACCCACTTTTTCCTACATCATGAAGACGTCTAACTGCAACAGCCAACCCAGGAATCAAAACAGCCAATCCATATAAGAAATACAAAACACCATAGGGCAGTTCCCCTGTGGTTAATCCTAAAAATTTATCCAATGTCATCGCGACAATAGAAAAAAACATATGGAACAAAACAAACATCCAATATTCCTTTCTTCGGGCTCTTCCGCCAAAGTCAGCGTACTGTTTTAAAACTTTTAAATACCAGTTCATAATTTATTACTTAAGATTCCTACTCTTAAAGTTTTTCGGTTTCACTCCGTTTTTTTTAGTGGGTTCTGGGCTCCACATTCTTATCTATCCAAACCAAGACAAAGCGCATTGATATAAAAAAAATCCGAAAATATAGTATGGGAAAGGACTTGGGGTCTTTTCTCAACATCAATATACAAAAAAATGATCTTTTTGACTTTTACAATTGGTCATGGAGGTGCTCCAAGGGCCCTGATTGTTTTGGTTCTTTTTTAAGCAGCTTCTGTTGACAATCCTGTCAATAAAATCCATAACCATTTATGGTTTTTGATAAAACAAGCCCCTAATTTTATTAAAAAATGATTAACCATGAATGACCGACCCAACGACTTGTTACGCATACGTCCGGAAATCAAGAAAACCAAGGTATTTCCCAATATGGGGACAGAGGAACGCTTTCAAAACGAAACCCTGCGGCCGATTTTAAAACTGCAAAATCCGCTTTTGATTGAGGTCTTCCACAACTATATCGAGAAGCGAAAAGGTGTTTTTTATGAGTTGAGTCTCGAAAAAAAACTGGCCTATATAGAAACCAGTTTAATTAAAGATCAAAAGTTCCGTAATTCAGTAAAAGGGATGATCATTGGGCAATTTACGGTGGCGGAATACCGCTGCTACAAACAGCAATCTTCATCGTTAAACAAACGCATGATGAATTTGGTGATCAGCCGGTTACAAGACCAAGTACAGCTATTTGAGGTTCCTCTGGGAAAAGTAGTTTAGGGCTTTTAATCCTTTTTTACGGTCAAGGAGATCTCCAGCTGTTCAAACAGTGGGTTGTCAAAATACAGGGATTGGATCTTGGCCCTATAGGATTTTAGCCCGGCTTTAAAAATATCGGCGATAGGGCGGTTTTCCGAACGCGGGAGGTAGCCCAGCGGTTTTCCTTGATAAACCACCTTTACCGCATTTTGGTCTTCTTTGTTTTCGGGTTCGGGGATGAGGTCCACGGCGTCTCCAATTTTAACAAGCTTCCAATGTTCTAATATTTCTGCTTATTGGAGTCCAGGCTGGAAGCAGTGGAGTCGGTAAGTATTTTTTTGGGGCAAAGACATGAGGATATATTTAGAGGTGCGAAAATTCTTACAATAGGCGAACTTTTTTTATTGTGGGGCGTGGTTCCCAGTCATCATCTTGAGGGACTTTCCCCAAGTGGCTAAGAACCGGACATTTGTTAAGGTACAATAATACTCTATAACATAGTTAAGTATTTTTAAATTTAGGCATAAAGACTTTACAACCCTACTCCTGTGAAATTTTCTCCTGGATCGAATGCAGTAATTTTCCTTATTTTTACGGTGCAACACTTAAAAATATATAGCATGCAACTGTATAACCAACTGAGTGCTGAAGAACGACGTGAATTGATTGCCCAAGCCGGAACGGATCGGCTTACCCTTTCGTTTTATCAGTACCACCACATTCAAAACCCTTCACTTTTTAGAGACCATTTGTTCCTACATTGGAATGAAATGGATGTGTTGGGAAGAATCTATGTCGCCCACGAGGGCATCAATGCCCAACTTTCTGTCCCCGCGCCAAAGCTTATGGATTTTAAAATTTTTTTGGACAGCATTGATTTTTTAAAAGGGGTGCGGTTAAACATTGCAGTAGAACACGACAATGAATCTTTTTTAAAACTAACGGTGAAGGTGCGAGAAAAAATTGTCGCCGATGGACTTCACGACGAAGCTTTTGACGTGACCCAAATCGGTCAGCACGTCGATGCTGAAAACTTCAATGCGCTGATGGATGACCCCAACACCCTATGTGTGGATATGCGGAACCACTATGAAAGTGAAATCGGTCATTTTAAAGGTGCCATCACCCCCGATGTAGACACTTTTAGGGAATCCCTTCCGCGGATCGAATCGGAGCTGGAAGCCCATAAAGAAGATAAAAAATTATTGATGTACTGCACGGGAGGAATCCGTTGTGAAAAAGCAAGTGCCTATTTTAAGCACAAAGGGTTTAAGTCGGTATATCAGCTGGAAGGAGGAATCATAGAATACGCCCGCCAGGTAAACGAAAAGGGATTGGAAAACTACTTTGTGGGGAAAAATTTTGTTTTTGACGAACGCCGGGGAGAACGCATAAGTGAGGACGTCATCGCACAATGTCATCAATGCGGAGCGCCGTGTGACACCCATAACAACTGCGCCAATCAGGCTTGCCATCTGTTGTTTATACAATGTGAGTCTTGCCAAGAAAAAATGCAGCACTGCTGTTCCGATGCTTGTCAGGAGATCATAAACCTCCCAGAGGAGCAGCAAAAGGCATTGCGAAAGGGAAATCACAACAGCAATAAAATCTTTAAAAAAGGACGCTCGGAAGTTTTAAAATTTAAACAATAATTTAGGAAAATGGGTTTTCCCTTTCCTTTGAAATAGCCTTATCTTTAAGCGATAAAATAGAACTATGGGTTGTGCTTCATGTGCCAGTAACGGAAACGGCGCTCCCCGCGGATGCAAAAGTAACGGCACCTGCGGAACAGACAGCTGCAATAAGCTTACGGTTTTTGACTGGTTGGGCAATATGGAGCTTCCTTCGGGGAAAAAACCTTTTTCCATTGTGGAGGTGCGGTTTAAAAACAGCCGAAAAGGATTTTACCAGCTACCTGCTGGACTGGCTGTTGCAGTGGGAGACCCAGTAATCACTGAGATGGATAATGGATATGATCTTGGGTTGGTGACGCTAACGGGAGAGCTGGTGCGTTTTCAGATGAAGAAGAAAAACATCACCGAAGACAGCGAGGAGGTGACGGCTATTTTACGCAAAGCCAACCAAACGGAGATCGACAAATGGCACGCCTATCGGGACAAGGAGCCCGAAGTCCAGAAAAGGGCCCGGGAAATTGCCATGGGCTTAGGCTTGGAGATGAAACTCTCCGATGTTGAATTTCGAGGAGATGGTAAAAAAGCTACTTTTTATTATACGGCAGAGGGCCGCGTTGACTTCCGTCAATTGATCAAAGACATGGCCCAGGCTTTTTCGATCCGCATCGAGATGCGGCAGATCGGGCTGCGCCAAGAAGCTTCCCGACTGGGAGGAATTGGCTCCTGTGGCCGGGAGTTGTGCTGCTCCACTTGGCTGACCGACTACCGCTCGGTTTCCACTGCTGCAGCCCGCTACCAGCAGCTGTCCCTGAATCCTTTAAAATTGGCAGGGCAATGTGGAAAATTAAAGTGCTGCCTGAATTACGAACTCGACGCTTATCGCTCCGCCCTTAAATCTTTTCCCAAAGCTGAAGTAAAGTTAGAAACGGAAAAAGGCATTGGGGTATTCCAAAAAATGGATATTTTTAAAGAGCAATTATGGTATGCATACAAAGGAGAGTGGATGCATTGGCATCAGCTTTCGCTTGAGGCAGTGCAGGAAATTATTGACAAAAACAAAAAGAAGGAAAAAGTCGCCAGCCTAGAGGAATACACCGATCAAAAAACACTCAGTGGCGATGAAAAAGACCCAGTAGTGTTTGAAAACGTGGTAGGCCAAGACAACCTGAATCGTTTTGATCGCCCCAAAAGACCAAATAACAAAAGGAAAAACAAACGCAAGAACAACCGGCGAAGAAACAATGCTTAAGAAATCTTACCTTTTATGGGGATGGGTAATGTTGGGTATCTGTGCATGCAATAAACCACCGCTTTATATCGAATACCGGAATTATGACGGGTATTGGCCTGCTGCAGAAAAAGCTGTTTTTTCTCTGGACGATGTTACACAAGAACCGGTCAATATGATGATTCACATCCGCAACAACCGCGAGTATCCTTTTTCCAATCTTTTTTTGATTGCATCACTCAAAGTGGGGGATTCACTGGTAGCCTGTGATACTTTAGAGTACGCTATGGCCGATCCACAGGGTGCTTGGTTGGGCAGTGGATATAGGGAAGTAAAGGAAAGCAAGTTGTGGTGGAAGGAAAACTATGAATTGCCTGGGGCAGAAAATCTCAAGGTAGAGTTAGAACACGCCCTGAGATACAATGGCAGTGAAGCAGGAATGGATCCCTTGGAGGGAATAGTTTCTGTGGGTTTTGCTGTGGAGGAAATGGCAACAAATGAGTAAAGCTAAAAAAATTAACACCAATAAAAGAAGGTACCGAAAGTTCGTTTTGGCTTTTTGGTTTTTCTTCATCGCAGGTATTTTGTCCTTGGCAGGAATTTTTGGTGCTGCCGCTTTGGGCTATTTGGGTCCCATGCCCCCTTTGGCACAATTGGAAAACCCCAGAACCAACCTGGCTACGCAGATTTTATCTTCAGAAGGGGTGGTGCTGGGAAAATTTTACTTTAACGACAACAGAACCCCCATCACCTACGACGAATTGCCACAAAATATTGTCGATGCACTGATTGCTACCGAAGACGAACGCTACTATGACCATGCTGGAATCGATTGGCGTGGAACGCTAAGGGCGATTTTTTATCTCGGGAAAAAAGGAGGTGCCAGTACCATTACCCAGCAGCTGGCACGGCAGCTGTTTGTCGGGGTTCGCTCCCGAAATAAAAAAGAAGCGGTGCTTCAAAAAATTAAAGAGTGGGTGCTGTCGGTTCAGTTGGAAAGGCGTTACACCAAAAATGAAATCATCGCGATGTACCTCAACATCTACGATTTCAGCAATAATGCAGACGGCGTCCGTTCGGCGGCCAAAATATATTTTGACACAACCCCACAGGCATTGACTTTGGAACAGTCGGCGACCTTGGTGGGTATGCTTAAAAACTCTTCTTTATACAATCCTTTGCGCCGACCAGAAAAGGTAAAGCAACGCCGGAATGTGGTTTTTCAGCAGATGCTTAGAAACGAATTGCTCACGGCTGAGGAAACCGATTCTTTGTCTTCTTTACCATTGGAAATTAATTATACGCCAGAGTCGCATCGTGAGGGCTTGGCGACCTATTTCCGCGCCTACCTGCAAGAATTTATGAAAAAATGGATTCGTGAGAATCCAAAACCCAATGGTGAAAATTACAATATTTATCGCGACGGGCTGAAAATATACACCACCATAGATTCGCGTTTGCAGGCCATAGGTGAAAATGCGGTTTCCCAGCATATGAAAAACTTACAAAAGGAGTTTTTCCTCCAGAACAGCAAACGGTTGAACCCTACTGCACCTTTTTTAGACCTTCGGGAGGGGGAAATAGATACGTTGATGACACGAACAGCTTATCGCAGTGAGCGCTGGCGAAAGGGTAAGCTTGCGGGAATGGAGGACGAGGCACTTTTGGAAACCTTTAAAAAACCGGTACCCATGCAGGTGTTCAGTTGGAAAGGAGAAATCGACACCATCATGACCCCCATGGACTCCATTCGTTATTACAAACATTTTTTACGGGCAGCGATGATGTCCATGGAACCACAAACGGGCCACGTAAAAGCTTGGGTTGGAGGGTTCAACTACAAACACTTCCAGTACGACCAGGTAAAGCAAGGAAGGCGACAGCTGGGCTCTACATTTAAACCGTTTTTATACGCAACAGCTATCGATCAGCTAAAGCTTTCCCCTTGCGATAAGTTCCCTGACGCTCTGTATTGTATCGACGCTATGAAACACGGGAATATCGATGCTTGGTGTCCCAAAAATTCTGGAGACCGTTATGGACGTACCCGAACTTTAAAAAACGCTTTAGCGAATTCTGTAAATACGATCAGTGCCAGGATTATGGATAAGGTGGGCCCCCAACCTGTTATCGATTTAGTAAAGAAAACGGGGGTTACTTCTTACCTTCCTAAAGTCCCCTCTATAGCATTGGGAACCCCAGACATCAGTCTTTTTGAGCTGGTAGGGGCCTATGGTACTTTTGCCAATCAGGGGATCTATATTGAACCCATAGTCATCACCCGTATAGAAGACAAAAACGGCATGGCCCTTTTTGAGGTGGTCCCCAATACTCGTGATGTGATCAGCCAAGAGGCGGCCTATGTTACCGTGAATCTTTTGCAAGGGGTCACTGAGCACGGATCAGGGGCCAGGCTGCGCCATGCAGGCTTGGAAAAAACCAATTATATCTATGAAAAGGTGGTGACTGGCTATCCCTATATATTTGAAAATGCGATTGCTGGAAAAACAGGAACGACTCAAAACCAAAGTGATGGGTGGTTTATGGGCATGGTGCCGAATTTGGTGACCGGCGTATGGGTAGGAGGAGAAGACCGCTCCATTCATTTTAAGGAAATTGGGTTTGGGCAAGGCGCTACTATGGCGCTACCCATTTGGGGGCTTTATATGCGAGGGGCCTACGAAAATGAAACCTTGGGAATTTCTCAGGAGGAGTTTTTAGCACCAGAGGTGGTAAGCATTCCGCTGGATTGTGAAGAATATGAAAACGAAACAGACCCCAATGTCCCAGCGAAACCAAAAGCCAATTTAGACGCCCTGGGCTTTTGATAAACAGGGAATTATATTAAACTTTTACATTATGAAATACAGACGTTTTGGAAGAACCGATTGGGAGATCAGTGAGGTGGGTTATGGCATGTGGGGCATGGCAGGGTGGAAAGGATCCAATGACAAGCAATCTATGAACGCCCTACACATGGCCGTGGACCGTGGGGTTAATTTTTTTGATACCGCTTGGGGATATGGTGAGGGACATAGCGAGCGCTTGTTGGGACAATTGTTGCGGGAGCACACCGGCACAAAGCTTTTTACCGCCAGCAAAATACCACCGATGAATTTTAGGTGGCCTGCAAAACCTGAATATACCTATGAGGAATGTTTCCCTGAAAGCCATATTCGGGAATATACCGAAAAGACCCTTACCAATATGGTAACCGAGCAGATCGATTTGATGCAGTTTCACACTTGGGACGACGGTTGGGCGGAAAAAGAAGAATGGCAACGGACAGTAGAGGACTTAAAAAAAGAAGGTAAGATCGCAGCCATGGGCATCAGCATGAATCGCTGGGAACCTGAAAATGGGATCAAGGGATTGGATACGGGTTTGATCGATGCTGTTCAGGTGATCTACAATATTTTTGATCAAGCTCCCGAGGACCATCTTTTTCCTTATTGCAAGAAAAACGATATTGGAGTGATCGCCCGAGTTCCATTCGACGAAGGGACCCTTACGGGAAATTTAACCAAAGAAACGGTTTTTCCAGCGGGAGACTGGAGGGGGACTTATTTTGTTCCCGAGAACTTAAATGCCAGTGTTGATCGGGCGGAGGGACTTCGTCCTTTGGTACCCAAAGGGATGGACATGGCCGAAATGGCATTGCGGTTTATTTTAGAAAATAAAACCGTAGGAACTGTGATTCCGGGAATGCGAAAACTGAGAAATGTAAAAGCCAATACCGATTGTAGTGACGGCACATCTATGGAGCCAGCACTCTACCAATCGCTTCAAAAACACCGCTGGGATCGTAAGCCTACAGCTTGGTCTCAATAAGGGATTTAAATGATCTTATAGCTTGTTTTCGAATTAGATAAGGGTTTAGCAACACTTAGAATAAAGGTTGTTTGTGATTGAGATTATTGCTTTATCTCAAAATGATATTCCCCAGCTTCTAAAATAGTTTCATAAACCCCAGGAGTGTTTTGATAAAAAACAACACCTTGGTCTTGAAATATTTTACGTCCCTTGAGAGTCAGTTTTGCTGTGCTGTTAGGAGGGATGGTTACTCGGTAATCAATATTTTTTTTGGTTTTTCTCCAAGCACTTATTATAGTACCGTAAGGTCCCCGGTGTGTAGCCTCAAAACGTTCCAAGCCTATTACAAAATGAGGGGCCAATAAAATATTTTTAAAGCCGGGGTTTTGGGGATCGGGTTTGATGCCACCCAAGGCCTTGTAAAACCATGCTCCTATTTCCCCAAACATTATGTGATTTCTAGACATGGCACCCATGCGTTTAGCATCTACTTTCCAATCTTCAAAGAGGGTGGTCGCTCCTTGTTTAATCCAAGCACCCCAGGAAGGAAAATCGTCTTGGGTGGCAAGCTTATAGGCCAAATCGCTGTATCCATTTTCGCTGAGGGCATTTAAAATGGCTTTGCTCCCCAGTAGCCCCACATCGATGTGAAAGTTATCAGCAGCCACCCTTTTTGCGAGAGCATCGGCCACCTTTTCCTGATGGGCTTCTGGAACGATTCCCCAAAAGAGCGCCGTACTCAATTCGGTTTGAAAACCACTACCATAAATAGATTTTTCGGGATTAAAGAATTGGGCGTTGATCTCTTTTTTTATGTTGTTGGCCAAGTTGGAATACTTTTGGTAGTCTGCCTCTTTACCAAACATTCTCGCAGCCTTTGCCAGCAGGTTGGCATCTACGTAATAGTAGATAGAGGAGGTAAATTCTTTTGGGGTTTTGGATTTAACAGGGACCCAGTCCCCCAATCCCCAATGGGTAATAAAACCTGGGCTGATGGTCGTAATGTGATCTACATACCTTTTGATGTTTTCATAGCAATCGGCCAAGAGCTTTGCATCTCCGTAAAAGAGGTATATCTGCCACGGGATGATGGCCAAACTGCTGGTCCAATCAGGTCCGTTGGCCCAGTGATACCCCCAGCCACTGCTAGGAATAATGGCAGGAAGAACTCCGTTGGGCTGTTGCTCATCCCGATGATCTGCCAACCATTTTTCATAAACGGTGATGCCATCAAAATTGTAAAGGCCCATTTCAATAGCAATGTGGGCATCACCCGTCCAACCGTTTTTTTCCCGTTGAGGGCAATCGGTGGGGTAACCATAGAGGTTGGACAGATAGGCATTATTAGTGGCGGACCAAAGTTTGTTGATCAGTGGGTTGGAGCTATTGATTTTCCCTATGGCAGGAACATCGCTGTGCATAAAAATTCCAGTGACATCCTCACGAGTTAACTCGATGGGTTTACTGCTCACCACCTCAATATATTGAAAACCTTTGTAATTGAATTTGGGGGCAAAGGTTTCTATACCGTCACCACTCAAAGTATAGATGTCTGTTTGAAAAGGATCGGATTCGTCGGTAGGGCGGTAATGGACAATAATGTTAGAAAGGTCTATTTGGCCGTCATCACCCATTAATTCAGCGTGGGTTACCCTAAGCACAGTTCCAGGCTCCCCTTTTAGTTTAATTCTGGAGATTCCCGCGATGTTTCTTCCCAGATCAAAAATATATTTTTGAGGGCTGATTTTTTGCATGGATATCGGCTGGATTTCTTTGGTGTGCCGAATTGGGTGTAAGGCTTGAGCGACGATATTATTGGAAGGCGCAGCAGTGGGTATGCTTTTTTCCCAATGGGAGTCGTCAAAGTCAACAGTATTCCAACCCTTTTGTACCGCACTGGCATTATGATGTTCAGCTGTGTATATGCTGTTAAATACCAGCCCTCCAGTTGAGGTTTTCCAGTTGGTATCGGAACTGATACTCTCTTGTGTTCCGTCCTGGTAGGTTATTTTTAAATCCAGACAAAACTTTGGTCGTGACCGCCAAGGCGCTTCGTGAAAGTACCACACTGCAGTGGACTGGTGGTTATACCAGCCGTTGCCGAGCAGGACGCCAATGGTATTGTTTTCCTTTAAATAGGCCGTTACATCATGGGTAACGTATAAATTTCTTCGGTCATAGCGTGTGAAGGAGGGATCCAGTTGGTGATCGCCCACCCTGTTGCCATTGATATATAGTTCGAAGAGCCCAGCAGCAGCGATATATGCCCTGGCTTCTTTTATTTTTTTATTACTGGAGAATGTTTTTCTAAAATAAGGGGCATCTTTTTTGTGAATGTCTCGGGTATCGGTAATCCAGTTGCCTGTCCAGTTTTCCATGCCCATCATGCCCATTTCAAAATGGGCGGTTGCTGGGATAGCGATTTTTTGGTCGTTTTGATCCCAAACTGTCAGAGACCAGTAATAACGCTGAAAAGGGACTAGGGCTATGCCTGCATAGGTAGTTATTTGGTGTTGGTCATTTATTTTTCCTGAATTCCAGACACTACCATTGCCCTTGGCTACTTTATCGGGATCGGTCCCCACAGTTATTTGATAGGCCTTTTGTGATGCTCCCTGCCTGGAGTCGTTTATTTTCCAGGTAAACCGGGGTGATTTGGCATCCAAGCCTATTGGGTCCGTAAGGTGTTCGGTTTTTAAGTCGTAGAGTGTGTAGGG
>VMHT01074397.1_pt1 | contig 14293 bp, 11 predicted proteins | sample 4693611 | NCBI WGS metagenome assembly VMHT01 (sample SAMN12280063, study PRJNA550983) | marine metagenome | isolation source: seawater sampled from same location over 5 years 0.02-0.2 micron viral filtrate | place: USA: collected off the coast of southern California halfway between the port... ... | reverse complement strand
CTGGTAGTCCTCCCACAGCGGCATCGGCCAGCCCCGGTCGCCGGTGTCCCGGCCCGCTTCCAGCAGTGCCTCGCTGAGGGCGTCGTCGTTGCTGTACACCGCCTGGGCGTGGCTGCCCAGCGCCATCACGCAGGCCCCGGTCAGGGTGGCCACATCGATCACCGTGTGCGGCTTGTGCTTCTGCTGCACGTAGGTGAGGGCGTCGCACAGCACCAGCCGGCCCTCGGCGTCGGTGTTGAGGATCTCCACGGTCTGGCCGGACAGGGTTTTGACGATGTCCCCGGGGCGGGTGGCTTCGCCGTCGGGCATGTTTTCCGCCGCCGCCACCACGGCCACCAGGTGGATCGGCAGCCCCAGCTCGCAGACGGTTTTCATCGCCCCGAACACGCTGGCGGCGCCGCCCATGTCGTACTTCATCTCGTCCATGCTGGCGCCGGGCTTCAGGGAGATACCGCCGGTATCGAAGGTAATGCCCTTGCCGACCAGGGACACCGGCTTGCCGGTGGCACCCTTGTAGTCCATCACGATCAGGCAGCCCTTGCGGCTGCTGCCCTGGGACACGGCGCAAAACGCGCCCATGCCCATTTTTTCCGCCTGGGCGTGGCTGATCACCTTCACGGACAGCTTTTTCTCGTAGTCCTTGGCCAGCTGACGGGCGCGCTTGGCCAGGTACTCCGGGTAGCAATCGTTGGGCGCCATGTTGCCCAGGTCCTTGGCCAGCGCGGACCCGGCGGCCACCGCCTTGCCCACGTTGGAGGCCTTCTTCAGGCCGTTATTGCGTTCGGCCGCCCAGAAGGTCCACTTCTTCAGTGTCGCCGCCTTGGGCGCTTTGCTGCGGTACAGGTCGAACCGGTAGGCGGCTTCTTCCGCCACCCGGGTGCCTTCACGCACCTGCCATTCGGTGTCCCGGGCCACGGCCACCGAGCCCAGCACCCACACCGCCTGCTTGACCGGGCCGCGCTGCAGCGTGCGGCTCACCTGGCCGACCAGTTTCAGGAAGGCGTTGCCGTCCAGCTCGCTCTTGTCGCCGCAGCCGACCAGAAACAGGCGGCTGGCGGTCAGGCCCGGCGGCTGATGCAACCACGCGGTCTGGCCCTTGTCGCCGGAGAAATCTCCGGCCTTAATGAACGCCTTGACCGCTTCGCGTGTCTCATCGGGCAGGTTTTCAGGCAGGGTTGCGTCGCTGCTCAAGGGAAGAATCACGCAATCCGCTTTGATTTTTGCTAAAGCGGAATGGCTAATGGCGTACTCCATGCTGTCTCCTGAGTTACAATGCCGCACACTTTCAGTGCAGGTTAAGTGCGGGCGGGGCCGACGTTGATATTACACCGCTATATAAATCGACAGGTATTCATGACCACGGTACTGGTCACCTTCATTCTGGTGATGGTGCTGGTCAGTGGCCGCTTTATCAAGTACTTAGCCGAGGCCGCCGCCGGGCAGATCGCCGCGGACGCCCTGTTCCTGGTGATGGCGTTCCGGCTCCCCGAGTTCTTGCAGATGATCCTGCCGCTCAGCCTCTACATCGCCATCCTGCTGGTGTTGGGGCGCATGCACATGGACAACGAGATGGTGGTGCTGCGCGCCGGCGGGCAGGGCGACGGCCGGGTGGTCCGCTCATTGATTGTACCCGCCCTGGTGGCGATGAGCGTGATCGCCCTGTTCGCCCTCTACGTCACCCCGCAAGGGGACGCCGAGGTGAACCGCATCTTCGAGGAACAAAAGGGCCGCTCGGTGCTCGAGCTGCTGACCCCCGGGCGCTTCCACGTCAAAGGCGACGACGACAACCAGCGGGCCACCTACGCGGAAAGCCTCAACCGCGAGGAAGGCGTGCTGGAAAACGTGTTCGTGGCCGACGCCAGCTTTTCCAGCGAGGAGGCCGGCCGCCTGCTCACGGTCTGGGCGCGCAGCGGCAACCTGGTGCAGCAGGACGGTATCAGCTATCTGGAATTGACCGACGGCTACCAGTACCAGGGCAAACCCGGCGAAGCGGACTACCGGGAAGTGGCCTTCGAAAAAGCCCGTGTGCGCATCGGCAGCGAGCGCTCCAGCAGCCGCCCGCCCGAGGTGCGCGGCCGCTCCACCCTGGATCTGATCGATGACGGCGGCAACGAGGCCATGGCGGAGCTGGCCTGGCGCTGGTCCCTGGTGCTCACGGTGCCGATCATGTGTCTCGCCGCCGTGCCGCTGTCCCGGGTCAACCCCCGCCAGGGCCGGTTTCTGCGCATGATCCCCGCGGTGCTGGGCTACATGCTTTACGTGGGCCTGTTGCTGACCATGCGCAGCTGGATCGCCGAAGTGCCCGGCAGCGAACGGCCCTGGTACTACTCCATGGGCCTGATCCACCTGATCGCCGGGTTCGCCGTCTTCATGCTGTACTTCGGTGACCGGCTCAAGCCGAGGAGGGCCCGCGCATGACCCTGCTCAAACGGTATTTCTGGCGTTCGGTGCTGCTGCCGTCGCTGGCCATCGTGGCGATCATCGTCGGTCTGGACTGCCTGTTCAGCTTTATCTACGAGCTGGAGTTCCTGCGTGGGGGTTACCAGGTGATGCAGGCGCTGCAGTTCGTGCTCACCACGGTGCCGCGCCGCTTCCATGAATATCTGCCCATGGCGATTCTGCTCGGCACCCTGATCGGCCTGGGGCTGATGGCCAACAGCGGCGAGCTGTCGGTGATCCGCGCCGCCGGGGTGTCCACCCTGCAGGTCAGCTGGATGGTGTTGCGCCCGGTGATTTTCCTGATGCTGTTGTCGGTGCCGGTGGGCGAATATCTGGCCCCGTATACCGAGCAGGTGGCGCAGAGCAACCGCTCCCTGCAGGAGGGCGGCGGCGAGGCCCTGCGCAGCGAATACGGCTTCTGGCACCGGGAAGGCGACGAATTCATCCATATCAATACGGTGCAGCCCAACGGGGTGCTCTACGGCCTCACCCGCTACCGCTTCAACGACGATCACCAGCTGGAAGAGAGCCAGTTCGTGGAGCGGGCGCTCTACCAGGGCGACCACTGGACGCTGCAGAACATCCAGGGCACCCGCTTCGGCGACGACCGCACCGAAACCTACACCGAAGGCGGCGGCCGCTGGGACACCAGCCTGACCCCGCAACTGCTGAGCATCGTGGTCCTCGAGCCCCGGCGGCTGGCCATGGCCAAGCTGTGGAACTACACCCGCTATATGAAAGAGCAGGGGCTGCAAAGCGCGGACTATATGCTGGCGTTCTGGCAGAAACTGCTGATGCCGGTGGCCACCATCGGCATGGTGCTGATCGCCATTTCCTTTATTTTCGGCCCCCTGCGCGAAGTCACCATGGGGCTGCGCATGGCCGCCGGCATCGTCGCCGGGCTGGCCTTCAACTACGGTCAGCAGTTTTTTGGGCATCTGTCGCTGGTGTTCCGCACCGAGCCGCTGATGGCGGCGGGGCTGCCACCGCTGCTGTGCCTGATACTGGGCGTCTGGCTGCTGCTGCGGGTGCGTTGAACGGCTGGCAATGTTGGCCGGGCTTGGTATACTCGCCGCCCGAGACAGCGGGTTCGCTGTCCAGCGGTAAGCCAAAGCCAGAGTGGTGGAATTGGTAGACACGACGGATTCAAAAGGTAAAGGCTCGTTGAAGTCTTCTTTTAAATCAGTAAGATAGTGAGTTTTGCCCGTGTAGAGCAGTGTAAAGTTTGGCGGGATGATGGAATTGGTAGACATGTCGGATTCAAAATCCGATTCTCGCGAGAGAGTGGGGGTTCAAGTCCCCCTCCCGCTACCAGAATTAAGCGAAAATGGCCCTTTAGAGGGCCTTTTTTGTTTCTGGCGACCCTTACCTAATAAGCGGGGCGTTGGTATAAATAGAACCCAAGCAAGGGTGTCTCGTGCCCTAGTAAATGCCTAAGGCTTTCTCTACTCTCTTATCCCATGAAAAAGACCAAAATTTCACCACCCGAAAAGCTGGATCTGAAAGGCTCTGTAATTTTTGAAGGCGATGCCTTCCATACATTGCAGCGGTTGCCTACTAACTCTGTCCAGTGCGTTATCACTTCACCTCCATACTGGGGGCTTAGGGATTATGGTTACGAGGAACAGATCGGCTTAGAGCCAACCTTGCAGCAATTTATCAATCACTTGGTATCGGTATTCGGTGAATTGAAAAGGGTGCTTCGGGAAGATGGCATCTTCTGGTTGAACATTGGGGATGGATATACCAGTGGCAACCGTGGATATAGAGCAACAGACAAGAAAAACCCTGCTCGGGCAATGACTGTTCGACCTGACACCCCTGAAGGATTGAAGCCTAAAGACCTACTGGGGTTGCCTTGGCGTTTGGCTTTGGCTCTGCAAGAGGATGGCTGGTACTTACGCACAGATATCATATGGAACAAGCCAAATGCTATGCCGGAGAGTGTCAAAGATAGACCAACGCGATCCCACGAATATGTTTTCATGTTCACGAAGAATGAGCGGTACTACTATGATCATGTTGCAGCAAAAGAACCGGGACTGAATGGGAAACTGCGCAACCGGCGCTCTGTCTGGAACGTGAAAACCCAGCCATTTTCGGGCGCTCATTTCGCCACATTTCCAACAGCTTTAATTGAGCCATGCATTGCTGCATCAACTAGGCCGGGTGACTATGTACTAGACCCGTTTTTTGGTTCCGGGACTGTTGGTGTAGTAGCAAATGATCAAGACCGGAAGTACTTGGGAATTGAGCTAAACCCCGAATATGTGAAAATTGCAGCGGATCGTTTGAGCTTACAAGAAAAAAATATTATTAAAGTGGCTAGCTGAATGAGCAAAATCCAAATCCCTTCCCCAGATGAGCAGATTGCTTTCTCCTTCAAATTGGGTGAGCTAAGAGCCAAATATCTTCAAGATGGATTGGCGGCTACTGTTGGCGACTTCACCAATGTCGAGTTCCAGGAACTCGACGAACAACTTCGAAGGCTTGCTCCGATTGAAGGCATTAGAGAGTTGGCGAAACGATCCCTTAGAGCCGAATTGGTTTTTGCTACCCCACTAGTTTTGCAATCAAACCCATTTATGCTCGGTTACTATCGGCTGCTGCTTGGATTTAGCCAGAAAGCCTTTTATACGGCGGCCTTTGGTTTGACCAGCTTTAAAACGCTTGAGCAGAAAGGACGTATTCCAGCAGCCTGTGAGGGCAAGCTCGAAGAGCTTTGTTTCCAGATTAATTGCTCAGCAATGCAGCTTCTGGGCGGCGTGGGGCTGGATCGGATGAAAAAGGAGTTTATGGATGACCTGACACTGCTTACCTTGGGGCCTCAGCTTAGGGGAGGAAGAAACAATCAGGTTGGGCAAGACGGCATTGCTACTGTTTTCAAAGAGATATACCACATTGTAGAACATGCAGCAGACAGCTCAGACTCGACTTGCATCAAATTAACAAATGCAGCCAAACGAGAAGTTGAAATTGCTTTTGCTGCTGATCCAGACATTGTAATGAAAGAAAAAATGGATGGCGGAGAAATTCACAACCTGATTGCCATCGAGGTTAAGGCCGGACAAGATCGCTCAAACATTCATAACAGAATTGGTGAGGCAGAAAAAAGCCATCAAAAAGCTAGGCAAGATGGATTCACCGAGTGCTGGACAATTGTCAATGTTGACTCATTGGATATGGATGTGGCCAAAAAAGAGTCACCTACGACCAACCAATTTTTTAAAATTTCGGATATTGCTAGCCGTGAGGGTGAAAGATACAGATACTTCAAAAATAGAGTTATAACTCTTGCAGGAATCCCCTCAGCATAAAGAGATACCCACAATATCGAGGCTTATTGGGCCTTTACAGAAGAATTTTTCGAAAATTTGATATAAGTTTTTATTTTTTTATTTAAAACCATGAAAAACATCTTTTAAATAATAAAACGCTGGTTAGAGTAAGGGGCCTACACCCACCCTCAAGAGGGCTATTATCTGATATAGGCTTGTTTAGTCTCACAATCTATTTTCAGATTTTTTTCTGAAATATGTAGCACGACTAATGCCCATCTCTATCCATGGGCTGTTGAGACTTGGTCTTCCCCCTCCTTTCGATTTCTTTCCTCCTTTTGCTCCCCTCACTGCCTGTATATCACTCGTGTGTGTTCTATAAATATAGGAGCTGAATGTCTTCTCTGAGAAATGCTTATACGTCCATTTTGCTACGCTTTTTGCAATGCCTTTGACTTCGCTTATTGATAGCTGAGATGGGAAGTTATTGTAAGCATGTGCTCTTTGCTCAACAGCCATTAACCAACGATCATAGTCTGGCCATCCTTGCCTTATGGCTTTGTAGGCCCAACTTCTAAGGTAATCAAATAGACTGCAATTCCTTCCCATTCCATAATCAGCATCATTTTTTGCCTGCTGAAAAAAATCAAGACTGTCTGCTAATTCATCAAGACAGTAAAGGGAACTATTCCACTCTTTAACTCGCCAGAAATTATTTAATGGGTTTTTTGCCATAAGTCCACAATACCCCCTATCTGCATCCAAGGACGTACATAAAGCGTTTTCAATCGCTGCGGCATACCTGAGGGGCTTTATCTTTGCGTTGTTTGCTGTTCTTACTGGGGTTGATAAGCCATAGACCAAATGAGCATGGCCATTCGAAGGGTTCTGGATCGTAATGTTAGGTGCAGGGACTTTCAGGTCATACCAGTCCATGGCTGCACCATTCCTGTCTACATCAAACACAAAAAAATGTTTATGTGTTGGGCTGTTCAACTGAATGTGCTTTGCTTTAGAAGCAATTTTCTTGCTTCGAATTCTTATTCCGCATTCAAAGCTATCAGTGCAATATGGCTTGTTAGGTAGTTTGTTATATATTTCCTCTATCATTTTCCATTTTTACGGGTGCCCACTCCGACTTTTTATAGGCACAGGAAAAAATGGCAAAAAGTATTTTATTGAATGGTTATTTGTGGGAGGACTTGAAATACAAAAAATGAGTGTTAATATTTTTTACATGGTGTCAGTCCTGCCACAGACCATTTCCTCACCATACAAGAGTCGCCAAGAGCGGCTCTTTTTATTCCTAATAAAAAATGTTTTCATATTTTTTTATTTTGTCAAATTATTTCTTCTTGGATATGAATTGTTGCTTGCCACATTTTTAACCACATTGAATAGAGCGAAGTGATATTCATCCAGAAAATGTGCAACAAGCCACATTATGATACTGCTCGCACAGTGCAGTAAATGCTTTGCTTTAGTAATGAAATAGAAAAGCACTTTCATTGCTTTAGTAATTTTTTCTTCTGATTTAGTAGATATTTTATTGACTCTTTATTTTTAAATGATAATTCTTATAAAGAAAAACAAAAAGGAGAGAAGCATGGAAGAAGAAAATTATCACTTTGATATTTTGTTTTCTAAAACAAATGACATCTATGAAATGCATGAAGAGTTAATGGGTAATATATATAGTTATATGTATGAACTGACATCTGATCATTTTTATGAAGTTTACAATGAAGATGTTGAAGATTTTTACATGTACTCAACTTCACCAACAGAAGAAGATTACAAAAAGGTTGCCAAGCTACAAGAGCTTCTGAACCGCATTAAAGATGAAGCTTTTTCTGTGACATTGGAGAGCATAAGAATAGCATGTAAAGAATATGATGAAATATAAACCATTAGGATAATTTATCAAAAACCGGGGCCATTGCGCCTCTTTTAAAAACTTTATATTTTCTTTATTTTCCTTCCGGCTTTCTTTAGGTCTTTTTCTGTGATCTCTGACTGTATTTTCTTGAAATTTTTGAGTTGTTCTTCATAGTCTTGCCCGGCTTTGAATGCTTCTTCTAATTTCTCAAAAGCCAAAAGCATTGGCTGTATCTTTGTGTTGTGTAATTCTTCTAACTCTTGATATTCAGCCAGTCTTTCTTCTTGCTCTTTAAGATTTAATTTCTTTTCTGTTATGTCTTTATCGAGATTGTGAACCAGCTTCCTGACTTTATCGTATCTGTTAATTGTTTCGCTTAGCTTCTTGCTGACAACAAACGTATCTTTGTCTAAATGCTTCCTGTTCCTTTCCCCTTTTGATATTCCCCTACGAAATCCTAACGGTTTAAATGCTAATGCTGCGTAGTCTTGCATTTTCACAAAGTTATGATTTAAGGGTAGGGTCTTGCCGTTTTCGTCTTTTCCTTTCTTCATCAAGTCACGCAATGGCGCTTTTTTCTTCTTAAAATCATAGTTAAAGAAGTACACATGAGCATGTATGTTTCGCTTGAATTCGCCCGTTTTTTCATCTGTATGCCCTTCATCTAAGTGAAGCTCATACCCCATAGGCTGGAATCCAAAATCAGCGTATATCGCTTTGATATAGCGCTGCATACATTCATCAAACTCTTTCTTGCTTGGCTTTGCTTCTTTGAATTGATCCTCAGAGAAAACAACCACATGCTCAAACAGCACGTTCATTTTCTCTTGTGGTTTTCTTCCTGAAACGGCTTTGTATTGCGTCATACAGTCGTCTAGCGACTTGTAGCGCATTCCATAGTTGAAGTGTGTGTATTTCTCGTGGACGTTTGGGGAGTTGGTGTGCTCTCTGTAGCCATGCGCCAGTATTCCTCTGGCTTTGTTCTGCTTGTAGTATGCTGTTCTCACAGCGACAAAGTTTTTCTTTTCTTTCTGTCTCATGCTTATCCAGTTGTTCATGATATAAATTATCATTTTTCAACTGGATCGCAAGTTCCAGATTTACTCACTAAAGCATAACCCGCTCCGCTCTTGTTATGCAGTGAGCCAAAGAGGGTAGGCCCCTCTTCTGGAATCTCCCGAAAAAAATCAAAATCTATTAAAGCAGTGGTCTTTGATTTTGTGGTTATAAACAATGTCAAGCAAAGCGAGACAGCAAGCGCTAATGGACACTTGTGGCCCATTTACTACTGCTTGCAACTTTAAATGTATTCCATTTAATACTGCTTGCACAAATTAAATGTATGACATTTGCTACTGCTTGCAAATTATCTATATCGCTCTGCTTTAGTATAAAAATGCAAGCAGTGAAAGCAGTGCTTTAGTAGATTTATCCGGGGTGGTAAAATCTGAATCCTTCTTCGAATACTTCTTTGGCGTTGATAAGGGTCTCATACTTTGAGTAATACTTTTCGATCATTTGAACGCTGTTTCCACAGTGCTTGGCGATGGCGTAAATGTCTTTCCCTTTGTGGAGTTCGTTTGTAATGAAGGTGTGTCTCATTGAGTATAGAATGAGCTTCTTTTCATCGCTTAATCGGTTTTTGCTTTTTAGGTATTGAATGTAGCGTCCAAAGTTTCTGGCATATTCCGGTCGCTTTTCTTGAACATAGAAAAATTTTCTGTCTGGGTGCATGTTTAGGAGCGCGTTGCCTCTGTCAGCTTCGTTGCCTGCGTCGTTGACTTTAGGGAGATCAAAATAGCATTGAAAATGAAGCTCCAGAAATAAAATCATTGCCGCATCTTCATGTATAGGGATCTTTCTGGGTTTAATGTCTTTCATTTTTCCTTTTTTAATGTCAATGAAGCCAACCAGTTTCCCTTTGTATGTTGTGAACTCAATGTCTTTATATTGAAGTTCTTCTGATTCATTGCCGGGCCGGATTCCGGTGAATAGCAAAAATTGCATCAAAACGAATAGCTTGTGTCGAATCTCGTATACTTTCTCTCCACGAGACATTCCTCTCCATGCGCCGTAACTCTGACAAATTAAATCCCATTCTTTTGAGCTGATAATGTCAGTCGTTTCGCGGGAAAAGTTGGCCTTGAAGGAAGCCTTGTCTAGCTTCAGGTGCTCGACGGACTTTATGTATTCATTCTGGAGCCCGAACCGTAAGAGCTTATTGATAGTGGTTCGATGGTTTGCAAAAGTGCTTTCGCTGCGAATGTCGCAATCATTGATATACCCCTCCAAGTCCGGATATTTCAGTTTTGCAAATACTGTATGCCCAAGCTTGGGGATTAGGTAATTTTCGCAGATAGTCTTGTCGTTCTTGTTTGCGATGCTTTTCTTGAGAAACTCTTTGGCAACTTCCTCAAGGGTGGTGTTGCCTGATCGGTGGATGCGTCGGATTTCGAGATTCTCGCTGTTGATCTCTGTATAGCGCTGGATGGCAAATGCCCAAGCTTCGTCAAAGTCAGCCGTCCCTGTGCTTTTTTTCCAGTAACCGGCCTTGTCCTTGTATTTGATGCGCACATGCCAGTTCTTGGAGTTGTTCAGCCGGTACAGGGTTGCTTGTTTGTTCGGCATTACATGAATAGACTTCGCTGACATTTCAGGGGCCGTGGGCGTTGGTGAATTTTTAAACAGAGTGTAAAGCGCTGTGTAAAGTTCCACAATGTTCACCGTAAGTGATTGATATATTGGGCTTATATATCAACACAACGCATTCAAAATCCGTTGCCCGCGAGGGCGTGCCGGTTCAAGTCCGGCCTCTGGTACCAAACATTATGTCGGGAATGGACTTCCGACGCAGCGTCGTCACTGGGATTTCCCTTTCTGGATTCGTTAGGACGCCCGTTCAACTTGCTCCTTCGACTAGCCAGTTGGGGCTGCTGCAAACATCCCCCTCTTCATCTGGTTGCAAGCCGGGCAGCCCTAATCGGTGGTTGCCCTCTCTCTTCCCTTGAACCGCACGACTACCTTGTCAAACGAAGAATCTGATTCCGCGGAGGTTTCGGCGCCCCACCGTGTGCGCTGCTGCTTCAAACGGCAGTGTCCTGTCACGGCAAAAGATAAATTAGCTTTAAGAAAAAGTTCTTATTGAGTTTTGGTTGGTTAACCAATAGCATCTTTGTAAACGTATACTTCATGCTGTAGTTCTCTAGAGGAGGTTCTGATGAGTGCAATCTCAATTCAGCCCCGTAAAGTAGATTTTGATGTGTCCTCTGTGCCGCGCCACTGGAATGGCGGTGATCCTGTGGTAACCCGTTTTTTTGACGCCTTGTCGGTGCATTTTCCCGAGGGTGAGCGGTTTTTTATCCAGTCGGTGCGCCATTTCCAGGATCAGGTGACGGACCAGCGCTTGCGTGAAGATATCCGCCATTTCATTCGTCAGGAGGGCCAGCACGGTATCGTCCATGATCGTTTCAATGACGTGATGGAGGCGCAGGGAATCGATGTCGATCAGATTACCCGCAACCTGCGTCGTTTTATTCGTACGACACAGAAATACATGCCGGAAAAGTATCAACTGGCGATGACCGCGGCTTTCGAGCATTTTACCGCCACTCTGGGCGAGGCGATGCTCAAGGATGAAACGGATATGTTCCGAGATGCGGATCCGGTAATGCGGGCGATGTTTCTCTGGCATGGTGTGGAAGAGGTTGAGCACAAGGCAGTGGCGTACGATGTATACCGAACCGCGGCAGGCGGAGGTTATTTGACTCGCGCTTCGGCCCTGGTGGTTGCCATGCTGATGGTGCACCTGGTCGTCGGACCGGTGTTCGTGAATATGTTGCGTCTTGACGGTGCGATGCGACGGCCGACGGTAGTGCTGCGTGGTCTAAACCGGCTCTACGGTCGTCGCGGTATTCTGACCCGCATGTTGCCCGAGTTTGTTGCGTGGTTCCGTCCGGGATTCCACCCCTGGCAAACGGGCATGCCGGAGAAAGTCGCGGCATGGTTGAAGGAGTACGGAGAGCATGGTGATCCGATGCGGGCATCGGCCGCCGTATATGAAACCGAGCCGGTGAGCGAGGCCGCCTGAATGGTCGGCGGAGAAGTGTCTGAAACGGCTGTAAGACCAAAGATCGGGGCGCGTCACTGCCACAGGCCGGGCAGGCACTGTGGCAGTTCGGCCATCCGTGACTTGCTTGAGTTCCACGGCTTGGTGATGAGCGAGGCTTGCTGTTTTGGTCTTGGGGCCGGACTCGGCATTACCTATGTGGAGACTGCAGCCTCCAATACCCCTTTCATCGTGCATGTGCGTTCAATGGAATTCGAGGAAAAGGTATTCAATACTTTGGATGTTCCCTTTTCCTGGCGCAGCTATCGCGATCAACGGTCCGCCAATACGGATCTCAAACGGGTGCTGAATGAAAATCGACCCGCACTGTTGTTAACTGACATTTTCCATTTGCCCTACTTCCAAAGTAGCACACATTTTGCAGGGCACGCCATCGTGGCATGGTTATATGACGAGGAGCGGGACGAGGTGTTGGTCAGTGATACCGAACGCCCGGGATTGATCGCGGTATCTACGGCTGATTTGGCCGACGCACGCTTCTCCACTGCGCCCCCTTTCATTCATAACGGAAACCTGTTTGCCCCCGAAGCTATCAAAGCCAGCGTAACTCCGGAACGTATTCGGAGGGCTATCTTTGACAATGCCTATGCTCTGGCGAACGGCGATCGTTTTAGCGGTCTCGCGGCGCTGGATACTTGGATTGACCGGCTGTCACATTGGGCGGCTGACGAAAACTGGCGCTGGTCGTTGCGTTTTGCTTACCAGGTGATCGAAAAGCGCGGTACTGGGGGAGCCGGATTTCGTACCCTGTACGCCGATTTTTTGGAAGAGGCCAGTGCACGGCTTACCGTGGTGAGAGATGCGAAGTTAGTGGAGCTCATGCGAGGCGCGGCAGCGGCTTGGTCCGGCTTGGCGGCTGTTTTGAAAATGGCTTCCGAGGCAACGACATTTCCTTCCGGCGATATCGAGTTGGCTATTAATCGGGTTAAATCACACGAGTCGCGTTATGTGAAGTGTGTACTAGATGCTCTGGGCTGATTAGATAAAAGCGACCGGACCCGGAGCGATACACTGGCTCTTGGGTGAGCCAGGCCAATGGAAAGGGGGAAGCGATTCGATGTCAGATCGTTATTTAACCATGGCCAAGACCTTCTTTGGCACATCCCATCCCTTGTTCAACGCCTTCGGCGTGGAAGTGGAGGAAGTTGGCAAAGGGCGTGCCGCCATGAGCCTCTCCTGCCGTCCAGCGCTTTGCGATCGACACGGGGGGCTTCACCGAGGAGTTGTTGTCACGCTATTGGATACCAATTGCGGGTTGGCAATATTTTCCCGACTTGGTGACATGCGTCCGATTGCGACCATCGATCTGCGTGTGGATTTCATTCGCCCCGTACCCGCGGGGGAGGGAATCTACAGCGAGGTGGAGTGTTACGCGGTACGAGGTGATATCGCCTATGTGCGCGGACAAGGTTGCGCTTATTCCGATCATAACTTGCTGGCAACGGTATTCGGTTCGTTTGCCGTCGGTACTCTCGGGCCTGCATTCGATTCAGCCATGAAAGGGGAGGGGAAAGTATGAAAGAGCGATCGCTTTTGAATCGCCAGATGACGGGTTGGCCGACATGGCTCTGAATAAAGCGCAAAAAGAAATGCTTGAAAATACTCCATTTGTGGAGTTTCTAGGTCTTGAGGCGCTGACCTCTGATGAGGGGTTCTCTTGCCGGTTGTGCTTTCGAGAACAGCATATCGGTAACCCTCTGTTGCGTACCTTTCATGGCGGAATCCTCGCCAGTTTTGCCGAAATAACGGCAGCTCTCTATTTGATGGAATCGCTTAATCTAGTCGAAGAGCCGTTATGCAGTAGTATGACCTTTGATTATTTACGGCCCGCGTTTGCGGGCACAATTCGTGCCGAGCCTTGTATTGTCCGTGCAGGAAGACGTTTCGTAGTCGTTTCCGTCGACGTTTATCTGGATAAAACGCTTGTGTCAATCGGGCGCTTTATCTATAGCCGCTAAGTATTTTCAACTGGGGGCTGATGCTTTTTGAACCACCTGGGAAAATACCATGATCATATCGCAAACATTACGTCGTGCGGTCCAGCAAAATCCTGACGGCATCGCCACGATTTACAAAGATAGAAAGCGGTCATGGCGCGCTTTTGAGAATCGTGTTGCGCGCCTGGCCGCGGGCCTTCGCGCCTTGGGAGCGGAAAGAGGGAATCGCGTCGCGATCTTGTCACTCAATAGCGACCGCTACCTAGAATATTTTTACGCCGTGCCATGGGCCGGCGGGGCTCTTAATCCCGTCAATATCCGCCTGGCACCGCCGGAGATCGCGTACAGTCTGAACGATTCCGCATCGTCCATCCTGTTTGTCGATGATGCATTCAGCGACATGCTGTCAAAACTGCGGCCGCTGCTTGAGACCGTTCAACATGTGGTTTTCATGGGCGACGGTAGTTTACCGGACGGTTGTGTCGACTATGAGTCGCTTATCGCTGAATCCGATCCGATGCGGGATATCAGCGAAGGAGGGAGCGAGCTTGCCGGACTGTTCTATACCGGGGGGACCACCGGGCGGTCGAAAGGCGTGATGCTGAGCCATGACAACCTTGTCTTCAATGCGCTT
>VMHT01127101.1_pt1 | contig 14294 bp, 19 predicted proteins | sample 4693611 | NCBI WGS metagenome assembly VMHT01 (sample SAMN12280063, study PRJNA550983) | marine metagenome | isolation source: seawater sampled from same location over 5 years 0.02-0.2 micron viral filtrate | place: USA: collected off the coast of southern California halfway between the port... ... | reverse complement strand
TGAACTAAAGTGTACAAAGTTTTCAAAATGGTATCCTGAAGGAGTATCTGTGTTATCATATTCTAAATCAATATAAACACCACTACCACTCATTAAGTTTTGAATATTATTAAAGCTTGATGAAGCAACACCACTACCTAATATTTGATCAAATGTTTTATAACCACTAGGTACAGTGAATATATCGTCTGTACTAATGTTAAAATTAGGAGATCCAATATCAATTCCTGTATCCTGAATGGCTTTATTAGTACCTGATAATTCAATAGTAACCTCTAAGGGGTTAATTATTTCTTCATAAATTTTAGGAGTATCACCTACACTAATACCAAAAGGAAGTGGATTATAGAGTTTAATTAACCCTGTATTATTTCTATCTAATGCAACATTAACAGTTAAGGCTGAGGATCTACCAAAAGATAAATTAATATCTTTAATAAAAGCAGAACTTAAAATAGCATTGCCTAATGAAGTAATTTCTGTTCTAAAAGCATTTTGGGATAATCCATTAGGGGTTACTCTGATTTCCTTTCTAGAGGGAGAAATTTCCGAGATTGAAAAAGGTTTAGAGTTATTAGTTACTTTTCTTTGAAAAGAAAATTCCATAACATAAGTACCATTAGTATACCCATAATCTCTTAAAACTTCTTCATAATCTATGTCAATAGAAGTAATTTTTGAAGTGCCTTTAGTACCACCCTCGTCGTTATAAGTTTTATATTCCCTAAACGATTGATCAGTAATAAGTAATTTACCCTGTGTATCAAATATATTTAATACAATTGAATCATTTCCTTGACCAAAACTCCTCCTTAGTAATTTACTAGGGATTTGTTCTAGATCACCTGATTTAATGGTTTCAACTGTTTGTGTTCCTAGTATTGCCATGATCTAATTTATATTCTCCATCCATTTCCTGCTGCTATGCTGCTTCTAGTGGCACTAATTAAGTCTCTTAAATCATCTTTAACTTTACCTTCAGCACGTTTTTGTATAGCAGCATTCCACTCATTATAACTTCTTTTATTAGTATTATTGTTTTCTTTTTCTTTAGCTTGCCTTAAATCTTTTTCGTTTTTATTTTTTCTTTTACGGAGTTGACCATTAGCCGCCATAGTATTAAGATTTATTTTTAGTTTGCTGTATTCTAATTGTGGATTATTAATATAATCTGAGCCATATGTTGCTTCATAAGCAGCTTGGGCAGCTGCAGCGTTGGCTTCTGCTTGAGCTGCCTCGGCATCTGCTTGGGCGTCATCAGCAGCTTGTTGAGCTATTAAATTATCTAATCTAGTTTCGGCTTCACTTTGTGCAAGTAAAGCAGCTTCTAATTCAGTAGCTTGTGCATCTACGAGGCCTTGCAAAGGATTTTCATAATCATTTATATAATCTAAACTAGTTTGAATTATAGTAGAATGCGAATTTTCTCCAGTTTTGGGGATATCAAAAAACATTTCATTATATAAATCAAAAAATTCTTCAACACTAATACTTACTTGGTTAGCTGTTAATTCATTAAATTCAGTATCTATCTTAGTTTCAAAAGAAACTTTACTATATATAGTTTTATTAAATACTATATCACCTGTGTATTTATCAGGAATAGGGTTTTCTTCATCTACAATAGGAGGAGGAACAAAACGTTTAGGTTTAGGTTTTTTAGAAGTCCTACGTTTACTAAAGCCCTTTTGATCTTTAGCTATAGTTTTGCTAAATTTTTTATTTGAATAAGATATAGCCATTATGATTTAACTACTTTAAAGTAATAATTTTCGTCATATACCCTTATACCATCATTATTTTCATGTTTAAATAATAATTTATAGTATCTTTCTTCTTGTAACCCATTCATATACATTTTAAAATACATACCTTCGGAATCAGCACTTAGTTTAGTATTTTCATCAAAAGGAATAACTGTTTCTTCAGTGGCGTAATCAACTAAAGAATAAAATGATCTACTAGTAAAATAATTTACATCTAAATAATTTGAAGTAGTTGTAAATTTACGTGTAGGGTATAATTCTCTAACATTTAATCTAAATGTTGGTTCTTCTATAGTTCTATATTTTTCTTTATTGTTTCTTAAAGTAATATAACATTCTCCTGTCTTTTTGATTTTGTCATCGGTAGCAAAAGTAGTATCATAATTTGAATCATCCCACGCAAAATCTAGGTGTGGGGGATATATAGTATGAGTATCCATAGAGAAGAAATTTAATTCTCCCTCATCTCTATCTGTAAATTCTTGTGATCCAGAACGTTTAATTATAAATCCATTATTAGGGATGCCACCTTGGGTATAAGAAAATCCATTATAAGCACTATTATAGTGTTTTTTAACCGGATCAGTTATATCTAATGATAAATCTATATTATCGTTAAATCCATATTTTTTTGTTACTTCAAATCCGTCACCAAAATACCAAACTCCTCCACCGGGGGCTTCGTTAGTAAAACTAGCAGTAGAAACATTTGGTACTAAACTACCAGTACTCCAAAGCGTACCAAAAGTATTTGAGTAAGAATCATCACTACCATCTCTAAATTTCCATGAAGCACCGTTTGTAGTTTGAGGAGTATTTGCTATTCTACCTGTACCATTAACCCATGATTCTGATAAAGGATATATTTCTATATGTTGGTCTGTGGCTAATTCTCTATGTTCAGTTTGGAATAATTTTAAAGTAGAAGACCATTCAGTGCTATTTCCTATAGTATTATTAACTAAATCTGTGATTTGTTCTTGGTTAAATTGGATTAAAAACCTACTAGGGTAATAATTAGAATCAGTAAAAGATTCTTTATCTCTTAATGTTAATATTTCGTCTATCCCTGTGTTTAGAGATTGGTTAGTAGGATGCGAATATATAGTTGCATCTTTTTCTGGAAAAATAAAATAATGTGGCATGATATTATTTAGTTACTCTACCGATTATGTCAGTATTAGGGTATTTTAATTCAAAAATTGATGGATCTACTGGGGGGTATATTATTCCTTTACGTCTAGCTGCTTCAAAATTATATTTAAATTGAGAATAATTACCACCATATTTGTTTATAAATTCTATTCTACTAACATTTTGAACTCCCTCAACATTAAATAAAACATTAGAGGCATCACCTTCTATTATAGGTTGATTGATTTGTTGGTTATCTATATTGAATGTTCGTTTTAAAGCATTAACACATCTAAATAATACTTGATCATTATTAAATCCCGCTCTAACGGTAACATCAAATTCTATTTGGAAATTTAATACAGATGCGTTTTTAATATTAATAGAATCTGTTAACATTCTGTATTGTTCTAAATAAGTTGCTAGATTAAATTTAGCTGTATTAGGTAATTCGACTAATTGGCGGTTTATATCATATCCTAACACGTATAAATTAAGGGCATTAGGATTAGCAATACGTTTATTGGTTTCAAGAGATATTTGATTATCTTGCGCTATATACGCTTTAGCAATATTACCAAATTTAGGGGGCATAGATAAAGTTCTAAAAATATAGTCTTCTTTAGTTACAGTACGTTTTTGAGCAGCAAACTGAGCCATAGTATTTAAACGAATATCTTGTGCAGAATCACCAGGCCCCCCTCCTAATGCAGGAGTAGGATTATTACAAGAAAGACTATTTTTAGCATCGGTGAATAAACCTGAATCTAAACCTCCTTTTCGGGATGTAATAGTTACATCACCTATTCTATTAATTACATTAGCTTTAACGTTAGCTGATAACCCACCTCCTACTAAATACCTTATAGTTAATGTAGTATTAGAAGGGGCTTCTCCATAAGCCTTTGTAAATAAAAAGTTTGAAGGATCATATGCTCTATCTAGTAATGACCTACCATCACTAATTCCTAGCCCAATATTATCTGGGTTAGGTATAATAGTAGTATCATCACCTCCAGTAGATCCTGCCCCAAAATGGATTTCTAATTTTTTATTTGATCTAAATCTAGTAATAAATCTTTTAGATACTTTTTTAGTTCTTAATAAATAAGGAACTTGATTATTATATTGTGGTAAGTCAGGATCATTAGCTTCATCATTAGTAACTTCATCAAATATAGTTTCTTGAGCTAAATAAGGCACTTCAGTCCAGGTATTACCTTCACTATCAGTGATAGATTCTATTCTAATAATATTAGAATCATCTAATGATAATGTTTTAAATCTTTCAGCACCCCCTATATCAAAGGTAGCTGTTTTGATTTCAGCACTAATAGCTTTAACGGTTTTCTTTAGTAAGAAAAAGTCAGGTTGGGTACTCCCGGGTTTTATTGTATAAACTGTTTGTTCTGTAGGATCTGCAGATGATGAAAAAGCAAAGTCTACAGAATCTTGGATTAAATATCTGGTAGTTAAACCATTATTAGGTTGGAAATTGGAATTTTTTTCTACTTTAAAGGCATAATCCAAATCAGCATCACCCTCGCTGTTTGCGGGGACTTGTTGAAATAATTCTAAGTCAACTACTGCGGGTGTTGTTACAGTAGGTATATATCCTAAGTTATAGGCTAAAGCATATAAATTTTCTCTTTCTTGAGCGTATTGTAAAAATACTTCTTGAATTTGAGCATCTGTATAAAATGAAAGTACATCACCTACATAAGATGCCATTTCAATAAACATAGTACCGGGGCTGCCCTCAGTAAAATCATTTAATAGGTCCGGGTAATATACCTCGGCCATGTTAATTAAGGCATTTTTAAAGTCACTAAAGTCTTTATCTAAATACCTTACAGGTTTTCTATTGTTATTAGCTGAAGAATAAGTAGCCATTAGTTATAATTTTCAAAGTTATCGTTAGTAAAACTTAAATTTATAGAATCTTCTTCATCATTATTAACTAAACTATAATTTACGGTAACAAATAAAGTATGGCCTTGGGGACCTCCATCTCTTAAAAAAATATTTTCTATTTTTATCTCGGGGACATACTGTTCTACTTGGGGGGTAACTATATCTCTTAGTTCATCTCCTGCTATAGGGGTATTTTGTTGAAAAAGTCTATTTTTTAAACCTGCTCCAAATAAAGGTTGATTTATTCTTTCTCCTGGAGAAGTTAATAATACATTAATTAATTTAGAACGAGCATGTTCTTTAGTAGTAAAATCTAAATCAAATATACCTACTTTATTAAAAGGTAGGTGAATGCCTACTGCTGATCTTTCACTAACATCAATTGGATCTATATTAATATTTTTACGTGGTTTTATAGCCATCAGGGTCTAAAAGCTTTCTTTTTATCTATAGCACTCATTATTTCACTATAATCTTTATTGATGAATTGATTTACAGGATCATTAGAAGCAAATGTTTGTTCAGGAGTTGGTGATACAGCTGTTTCAGATAGGAGTGTGTTAAGAGTATTATTACCCGTATTAAAATTAGGTGGGGGCATTTGTTCTCTTAATTTTGCTCTAAAGTTTTCAGCTTCTTGAGGGTTAGACTGGGATTCAACAACGCGTTGTTGGGGTTGAATAGAAGGGGTTAATTCTTCTTTTAGTAATGCAATTTCACGCCTTAAGGCATGGTCAATTTCCTCACGCACAACTTTTCTAATAATTTTTTCAAATGAACTTAATTTCATTATTATTGGTTTTTAATAAATATTAACTAGTTTAATTTATTGGTTCTTCTATAATACCTGCTTCACGTAATTCAGAGCCGGGACCTTTATCTCTTACCTCATAATATATTTTTCTAGTAGGGATAATTAATTTTTCTACAACATCTGATAAGTTATCAGGATTAGATAAATAGTCTTCTAAAGTAGTTCCTGTTAATACAGATGATGTACTGGTTTCTCCACTACCATCACCTGTAGTAGTGTCTTGTAATTCAGGCATGGTGCTTGATGCTTGGATTAATGAATTACCCCAAAGTTTATTAATTTGATCTAAAATTAGTTGAAGTTTGTCTATACTAATTTGGATATTTTGAATACCTAAATCTAAAGGTTTAATTAAAACACTAGTTTCTTTTTCAAAATATTCTGCAGATTTATCTAAACTGCGTACCCCATTTTCAAAGTTTTTAATAGCATTTTTAACGGCATCTTTAAGTTCACCTGCTTTATCTATTACAGTACCACTTACTACAGGAGTAACTTGTGAAGCTAATGCACCATCAATAAGAAAGGGTAAACCTTTAAAAATAAGTAATAGTCCCCCAAATAAAGAATCATCAGGTAATACATTTTCGTTAAAATAATTAAATTTATCATTAACGTCTGTTAGTTTAAATTTAATAGATTCTAGTTCTTCTTTTGATCTAGTTAATTTATTTATAGCTTTTTCTAATAACCTTTTAGTTTTTTTATATAGATTTTGGGCTTTTTTAGCTTCTTTAGGGTCATTTAATTGAAAGCTACTAATCTTTGCTTTAAAATCAGCTGGTGAAGGGATATCAATATCAAAATTTTCTTGGGCTCTTTTTTTAGATATTGCTAAAATTTGATCTTTAGCATCAGATAATTGAAAAGAAGCACGATTTAATATACTATTTAATATACCGTTAATCATTTTATAAATACTTTTTTACTATCTATATCATCTAATCTAGATTTAACTTTAGCTAAATCTTTTAATAAAGGTTGTGGTAATACTGCATTGGTAGGACCGGGACCCATTAATCCAGAGGTTTGGGGGAACTGAATAGTGAAAAACATTTCTAACGCTCCTATTAAATCTCTTAATATTTGTTTTAATTCTTTACTCCTAACAGCAGGTATATTGACATCTTGATTATTTTCTATAGGCCCTATAAATACTTGAGAACCATTTATAAAAACATCTTTTTTACTATTAACATGAAATTCACCATCAGTTTTAAATATAAAAAGATTTTTAGCAGAAAATACGCTGTCATTTCTACCATTAAATACTAATCGATCACTGTCAATTAATATTTGTTTGCCTACAAATTCATTTTCTTGGATAAAATCAGCCATATTATGTTGTAAATTCTAAGGTTGTATGATCAGGGACCTGGGTTATACCTATATTTCTTGCATAGGTTCCTTTAAATTTAACTTGATCTATATATTGGGTTTCTAAAGCTTTTTTTAGTGCAGAGTTTTTGCATGCTATAGTTCTATTATAGTTATTTGGATCTTTGGAACCTGGTTTAAAACCAATATAACTAATGTGAATCCATGATCCCGAATTATACTCTGGGAATTCCCATATTAATTGATTATAAGGGATATTATTATTAACTATATAATTAAATATTTCATAAGTAGGAACTCCAGAAACTGCAATATCAACAGCTCTTCCTATTCTATGTTCAGATCTTGGGGATCCTCCTATAGCAGTATTTAATGTCCCAACTCTTAATCCTGAGTTGATATTTAAATTAGGGTATTGTGATAATAAAGGATCAATACAATTTAGAACTAAACTATCTAGATTATACATAATATTAGGGGCTTGGTAAGCTCTACCATCTGCTCTATCTGCTCCAGGGAAGTTAGCAATTTTCTTCTCTTTAGCAGTTGAGCTTTTAATTACTGTTGCTAATGTAATTCCTTTATTTCCTAAAGGAGCGTCTACCTTAGTATATATATCTTGGTCTTGTATTTCGGTATAATCAGCTTCAGATGAAATAGTATTTGGTTCTATACCATTATATGATATATCATTTTCTGTAGATTCAAGGTCTTTACGTACATCTTCTCCTATAGAAATATCATAAATAGACATTGATACTTCTAATAATCCTTCTTCTTGGGCCTCATTTAAAGCAGCAAATACTGGGTCAGGATCTTCAGGTATCTCATCTGGTAATGATGGGGTAGTAGCTTCATCTACAGTAGGAATAAGATTAGTAAATGATATAGGTTCAAGTATTAGTTCTTGATCCGGGATAGGATTTGGGATAGCCTCAGCAGGAGATTTACTAATTTCTTCTAAAGGTTTAGGAATGGGTTTATAAGTTGAGTTTAAAGAATCTATGTTTGTAGAGGTAGCATCAATAGGAAGATTTTGATTTTCTAACATATAAATAGAAGCAGCATCCTCAGTTACATTTTCTTGACTACCATTTCCTAAACTTAGAATCATAGCTTTATCTCCCACGCTTGGGTTACCATCATTAGGGTTATCTGTAACGTTATTACTGATTGCATTGGTTCCAGGGGGACCTGTTGTGGTGAATCTAACTCTTTGACCGTTTTTTCCCTCCATAATTGAATCTCCTTCACCCGGGGTAAGAGGACTTAAATCAGCATTTTCTTTAAAATATGTACCTAATTTTAAATCTTCAGAATTTGATTCATTTCCTACATTACTGCTTCTTTTAGGTTTTCTTCTTTTAGATTTAACCTGATTGGGTAATGCATTACTAGCAGTATTATTATGAATTCCTATTGCTGGGGTATAATAAGTAGTTTTATTACTAATATCACCACCTATATCACTATAATACTCAGGGCTAGGACCTTCTATAATTTGCACAATATCACCAATAGAGGGATAAGTAAAATTATTTCTATTTAGTGGTTTAGCTGAAGGGAGATTAATAGTATTAATAACCTCTTGGTTAAATCCTATCTCAGTAAAAAATATTTTACCTAAATCTTCATCTGTTTTATAAGCACGGTGATTTCGTGATAGAATTATGTCTTCTACCCTTTTATTTTGATTTTGAGATTTAGAGGAACCAGCGCGGCCTACTTTAGCTCCTTGATTACGATTCTTTTTTAGACTCATCTTTTGCTACTTCTTCAGCTATTGATTGTAATTGTTTGAGTTCTTCATCAGTTAATAATGAATCCCCACCACCAGAAGTAGCGTTATTACTTATACGCTGAATAACGGCCATCATTTTGATTAGATGTTCATCATTTTTAACACCTATTTCTAGATATTCTTTAATAAGAGGAACAACTACAGGAGCATCTCCTATGTTCTGTATTAAAGGTTTTAGTTCAGCAATTAAAGAATTAATTTGTTTATCCTTTTTTTTACTATTATTATAAATTTCTTTAAATACATCAGAAGATGTTTTCCCATCAAATATTACTGTATCAAGGGGATTACTCATGGTTATAAATATACCCAGTTTCAAGATATTCGGAATAACGTTTCTGATATTCCCCTTTCATTTTTTTAACTACTTTAGTTATTATAGGAGTTTCTTCACCTGTGATTTCTCTAATAAAAATATAAATAGCTTTTTTATTAAAAATTTCTAGATGTTCTCTTTTTTTAAATATAGTTAAAACGGCATCTGCAACTTTTATCTCTTCAGCCTTTTTAAACATACGGTGCATTTTCACATCCATATATGCTATAAATAAATCTAAAAATTCAACTTTTTCACCTCTAACTACTTGACGATCAAATTCATTTAGTATATTGTCGTCAGTATCTACATCACCTAAATCCGCTTTAATTTTCTTTTTAGCGTAATTTTTATTATTATAGAGTATAAGGTAGTTTTTACCTACAATACTAAAATATGAAAATGCTTTACCTTTACCTGCTTTGAAGTAATGGAGTTTCTCGAGTAGGAAGCAGATAACCTCGTGTTTTAAATCCTCGAGGTCATCTACTTCAGTATAATAAAATTTAAATGTGTGGATAAGATTTTCGGCTAATTTATAAAACGAATGGTGAATTCGTGAATTATAAATCCGATTTCTTTCATCTTGATCTTCGCTCGCTAAATATTCTATTATTGCGTGCTCTGTATCTTCTGTAAAATATTGTCTTTTACTTTTGCGTCCTCTTTTTTTAGCCATTTAATTAGCGGAGACGGAATTCGTTTATTGCCTCCTGTATCTTCCTAACTTCGGTAAAAAACCAACCTATCTCATCATCAGAAGCAAAAAAACCTTTATCGTCTATTTGCTTTAATCTTTGGTCACACATATTAATAGCTTCACTTTGCTTAACTATAAAATCTTCTAGTTCTTCGTTTTTTTTAATCATATTACGAAGTGCAAATCCAGCTACTACCAACAGTGATATTAATATGCCAATTATAATTTCCATTATTCGTCGTCGCTAAAAAATGAATCAATTATTGATTTAGTTTTTTCGTTAAAGTTAGGATTATTTTCTGGGTTAATCGCTTTAGCTTTCCTTATTGATTTATCTGCTTTGGAAGCATTAGCGGGTTTCGTCGATTGTTGTACAACCGCTTTTCCGGAATTCCAAGTTTGATATTCAATTTCTTGAGCTGTTTGGATAGCTTGGTGGATTAATAGTGGTAAATGATTTCTGAATTTAGTTTCTTTTTGACCACTGTAAAAGTAAAACTTATTACTTTCATCAAATAAACCTTCTTGATTACGGATAGCTAGGTATTCGTTATGTGAAACCTTAATACCAGCATCCTGTAGGAGATATATTGTACGGTCATATATTTTCATTGCAGGAACATGTTCGTTAAATTTATATACCATACCTAGGTTTTTAACATGCCAGTCAGAATCGTTTTTAGTAAAGTACTCATGTTCCCAATCTCCTAATTTACCTAATTGGCAAAATAAAGATACAAAATTAAGTTCTTCAGTAGTATAAGATTCTGTTGCCCCATGAAAATCATATAATTTATGAAGTTGGTTAGCTATTTTATTTACACGTAAAACGTGATCTAAATAACCGCCGGGAAATGCATTATTAAACCAATCTTTAGTTGATGCAGGAGCTAACATCATACGTTCTTTTAAACACTCGGTTAGTGTTTGGAGTTTTTCTAGACGTTCCCCTTCGAAGTTAGTTTCTAAAACCTCATTAAAAGTTTCAAAATTAACTTTTATTTGTTCTGCTCCTATCATCGTCCCCCCATAAACCCTACTCGTGATTGATCATTTTCAGGGGTGATACTAATAATGTTTTGAAGTTCATCATATAATTCTTTCAAATCATTTTCCATATAATGGATAGCTTCGGTGTTTTTTCCTCGTTTAACCATACTATGCACACGAGCTAAACCTTGATCAAGTCGATCTAAGGCTACTTGTAGTTGTCTTTTATAAGCCATAATAAAAATTTTTGTGTAATATACGAAAACTATTACTGTTTTCCAAGTTTTTTATAGAAAGAATTACATTCTTTTAATCTTCCTATTAAATATTGTTTATTTTTCTCACTACTATAGGCACTATTAGCCATATAATCTGAGCTTTTAAATGTAAGGTTATCTAAAAACTGTAGTGTTTCACCAACAAGTAAAAGTTCTTCTCTGTTTTCTATAGGAAGAGTATTTTTAAGGTGAATTAATTTTTGTCGAATGTTCGACCTCCAGGCGTCAAATTGCGCCTCTGTATCCAATGTATCGAAGAAACTGTTTAATGACATAATGTGCGACTGTGCGATCCGTTGCGACCCTTACCCTTACCCCCCTACAGTAAGGGAAGATACAGACAAAAATCTGAAAAGCCAAATTATCCTTTATATCTTATTCTAGGTCTTAAATTATTAATTCCAATTCCCTGAAAATAAGCACCTGAATCAAATAATTGATCTGCCATAGATTCAGGAGTACCAAAGACATAAACATATTCTCCGTTATCGGGGGCAGCACTAGCACCACCATAATCATGGGTTAAAAAGTGAGTAAATCCTTCTTTAGTAGCATATCGAATAAAATTCATTAATGCTATATTTTTATTAATTGAATCAATATTATTAAAATCTATTTTATTAAATCTAGCTTCTACTCCTATCCCTAGTTTTATATCATTTAATAAAATATCTTTTAAATCTTCTTTAAATTGTTTTTTATCAGTAGAATTTTTGTATTTTTTAGAGAGTAAAATAGGAAGTTTACCAGGTTCAAATTGTTCGCCATCTACAACTAATTTAGTTTGATTTTGAATTTTTCCACTTTTTAATTTTACTTTTCCTATTTCTAACCCTATACCTAATTTTTTAATTTTATCTGGATCTACTTTAAAATCCCCAGGTTTTTCACCTAATGTAGCATTAAATCCCTTAATTTCAAATTCACCTCCATTTAATGTCAAATCACCTGCAGCTACGGCAGCAGATATATTTTTAAAAAACATAGCTAAAGCTACTTCACCCATACCTACTCCTAATTTTTTTTCATCCTGAGCAGTAAATCTTATTATTCTGTTTATAATAGTAGGGCTAACTTTAGTTGTACTTAATAATGATTCGAAATTCCCATCTCGGGTTTTAGGGAAAGTCTGTTGTTTCGATTCATCTTCTATATACTTCAAAAAAGCATCTCTATCCTCTTCAGGAATGTCTTCTATTAAACCTGCTAATTCTTTACTCCATTGGGGGACAATTTTTTCATGCCAATCCTTTTTTGCTAAAATATCTAGTATTTTAGATTTAGATCTTTTATTTAAAACCATATTAAGAGCTTCTCTTTTTCCTTCAGGGGTATCAATTTCTAGTTTTTTAGCAACTTCGGGAGATATTTTATTAAATACTCTTTCAAGTTCTTTTTCACTATCAATAGTCCTAATATCTATTCCAGTATCCTTTTTTATCATTTGGGCCATTTCCTCTTCAGAAAAGAGAGATAACTGTTGTTCAGGTAGTTCGATACCTTGTTCTTTTAGAATGGTATTTAAAACACGAAGATCAGAGGGGCTATCCATATCTGGATAGCCCTTCTTGCATCGGTATGCCCATTCGCTCAATAAAGCGTCTATATTGACCATTGAAATAAGTTTTTAGCCGTTTATATTGGCGAGTTTTTTAAAGCGGGCTACTGATTCGTTTAATCCTTTATTAACATCCTCAGCATTATGTGTTACTTTACTAATTTGGTCCGCTCTATGATTTGGGTATCCAACGGCTTCATCCATTTCCTCTTCAGGTTCTTCATCACCTTCTTCTTCAGCTGGTTCTTCCATATCCATTTCTGGTTCTTCCTCTTCTTCAGGTTCAACCATAGGCTTAAGCATATTATAGATTTGTCTTAAAGTATCTAATGCTTCGTCTTCACCACCTTCTTCGGGTTCGTCAGTAGTTACTTCAATATTATCATCACCGTCTTCATCCTCCATGTAGGCTTCGTCGGTTTGCTCTTCATTTAAGTAAGCTTTAAGCTCTTCTTGAATGATTTTGTTTAGTTCTTCAATAGTCATTTTATTATAATTTAAAAATTTCGTTAATTTTATTCCTAACTTCAGCTCTAACATTTTCTTTGAGCTTAATTTCTTTCATTTTATCCTCAGTAAATTTTTCACCTACTTCTTTCATTGAATGATCACCAATTTCTTTTACAAAAGACTTAAATGAGGGTTTACGATCCATATTACGGGTAATTACTTCATAGTGCTCCATATAGGAGTAATAAGCAGGAACATCTTTTAAGTTTTTTAAAACAGCTTCAGTAGCTTTTTCTCTTTGTTCTGATTCTGATTCTCTAAGTGTAGTACCCATTTTTTCTAATTCACAGTACATTCCTTTTTTAAACTCATAAGGATTTACTGATTCAAATTCCATATCTACGCCTTTATAAGACTCTGAAGCCTTAGCACGTTTTTTAGGGTCTTTTTTATATCCGTAAAAATTATCGTTAGCCATGTGTTGGTTTTGTTAATAAATATAAGAAAGATCCAAAAATCAACGTTTTCCACCGTCGTATTCAACAGCGTGTCCTTCTTTAATTAATTGTTTATTTACATCTACTAAAGTTATAGAAGAATCTGTGGATACAGGAGATAAATTACTTACAAATACAGTGGCTAACGCCCTTCCATATTTTCCAAGTCCTGATACTTTTAATATACAGTGATTCTTATTATATTCTAAAATTTCTTGTAGCCGTGCTTTGGCAGCAAGACCACGTTTTTTCTCTTCTAGGTTCCTTGTGCGCGATTCAGGGGCATTCATACCCTCCATCCTTACACGAGTTTTTATATGGGCATGGAACCCTAAATCAATGGTGACATCAATTGTGTCACCATCAACTACTCGGTCCACTATTGCGTGGTATTCGTACATTTTATTTTGCAAATTTTTCTAAGCCTGCTATACCAAAGCTACCTAAAGTTACAAATACAAATGAGTTGTAAATAGCTTCGTTGATTACTAAATCTTGTCCAAAATAGCCTGTTGCTAAATCGGTTATAGCAAATACTACCATAATAGCAAATGCTGAAAAACCAACTACTGATTTTTCGTTAATGTCGTTTTCATCTTTAAAAATATCTTTAAATGCCATAATTGTGTTGTTTTAAATTATTCTATAATTAAAACCAACTGAAAAATCATGCCATGCACGATTCCAGTACTTATGGTATTTTCCTTCTGAGAAAAGACCTAATCTTTTATTTACTTG
>VMHT01008501.1_pt1 | contig 14294 bp, 21 predicted proteins | sample 4693611 | NCBI WGS metagenome assembly VMHT01 (sample SAMN12280063, study PRJNA550983) | marine metagenome | isolation source: seawater sampled from same location over 5 years 0.02-0.2 micron viral filtrate | place: USA: collected off the coast of southern California halfway between the port... ... | reverse complement strand
GTCTTTGTTCATGTAGTTCTCCTTTGGTTAACGAACTACATATAAGACACGATGGGATACCTGTCAAGGCCTTTCTTTTATTTTTTTTAATCTTTCTTCAAACGACCATACCTTTTCCTTTGGAAGTTCTTTTACCACATCAGTTACCAGCTGGGTGAGCTCAGTCACCTGCTGCTGGAGTCCATCTAATTTAGTGTTATATGAACGAGCTTTGTTCTCGCCTCGAACGAGATCCAGCGCATCGAAATCTATTGCCATTGTTTCTCCTTTGTTTAGTCTGACCATACGACATCATGGGATACCTGTCAACCACGAAGTTCTCCTGAGCTGGACGTCCCCTGAAGCTCACGCTGCGGGGGCTCACCAGTGGCCAGTAAACGAGAACGAGATTTATCCAGAAACGAGAACGAGAAACGAGAGCTTCACCTGGATCCTGAAGGATGCGTACCAGCTGCGTTACCTGCGGGACCAGTGTAGTTAAGTTTACACGAGAACGAGGGAAGTTTGTCAACGAGAAACGAGATCCAGCATCCTGAGCTGCAGGTCCCGTCACCAGGCCACCGTAAACAAAGAGGGAAGAAACGGTGGCCAGGAAACGAGAACGAGGATTACGCTGCCTCCGAAGGTGATCCCAGCTCCTGAAGGATGCGCTGCTGGACCGTTGGCCATTGTAAAGGGAACGAGAACGAGCAAAACGAGACGAGGGAACGAGGATCCGTGAAAACGGACACCGGTCTGTAGAGTTTAAGAGACTTCTGCAAGAGGGTCTCTTTCAAGATAATAACTTTACCACCAGCTTTGATATATTTATTAATCCATACAATCTGCCACTTATTTAGCTTAGGATAACTTAATGAATCTGATTTTAATTCTACCCAGAAAACTTCATTACCCATGACTGCGTGGATATCAGGAATACCATTGATTGTGCTAGATTCTATGCGTGTTAAGAAGCAATCAGTCAGTCCTTTTTTTACTTTCTGCCATAACCTAGTTTCCCCATTTTTATTAGACATGATTAAGTAAGTATTTTATATTTTAAGTTTCTTAATTGATTTAATTACTGCTGTTGGAATAATAGTTGTTGCACCAATATTGTCAAATGTTGGTTTATCTTTTGACTTGATGTAATCACTAAATATTCTAGTAATGCCATTCTTTTGACTTAATAAATAACCCTTTGATACACATACAGGTAATTGTTCTTTACTAAGTTCTTTAGTGCTAGACCAACCAGCATCACCTTCGATATCACACCATTCTATTTCCACAAATGGATAATCTTCAATAATATTTCCGAGATTTTTAAAATCAAAGTTAAGTATTTTTGATTGTTGTCGCTTTCTTTTAGTCATCAATCTCTACCTTAATTTTACCAATTGAAGTGGTGATGGTGGAGTTATGTACTTGGTTAAAAACATTTAACCATTCCGACCAACTAGCTTTCTTCAATTGCTGTAACGTCTTCGGACTCAACTTCAATCGTCTTGGCATTGAAGCCATCGATTTTGTCTGATAGTTCCGATAACTTTTTCTCAAGTTGCTCACGTGACATACCCTCCAAACCACTAACAGTTACTTCCTTACGATCAACATATGCACCGGCCAGTTGACCAGATCTATATTCAGCGTTAATAGCGGCAGCGAATTGTTTTTCTTTCTCTGCCTTGTCAGCAATTCTTTCTAACCTTTTGTATCTTCTAAGGTTGTCACTTTCGTATTTCTTTTTCTCAAGATCAAATAATTTATCAAAATAATTTGCAATATGGGGGCTGTGTTTTCTAGACAACATTCTAGATGCTACGGATCCATAATCTTTTTCATTGGTACACACGTAACCTGCACGCTTCAACGCTTCAGCTTGTGTAATAGAACCCCAATCCTTGACGTATATTTCCACAAACATTTTTTGTTTGGGTGTTAAATCTAATTCAGTTCTTAATGATTTCTTTTTAAGTCCACCAGGCATTATTTAAATCTTAATCTATTTTTATCTCTTAGTGATAATTTAGGATCCATTTTTAATCTAGCTTTAATATCATTTTTAGCCATGCCTCTAATAGCTGGTTTTTGTTTTAAAACAGAAGTTGTGCTTTCACCATAAATTCTATGATAATCTCTAATTGGAAATTTAAAAGATTTTATACGTCCAGTGGGATCTTGTTTTAATCGTTGGGACTTTGTAACACCTTTAGTTCTTCTTTTAATTTCTTCTTTGACAATTTCAGAAGTCTTTCGACCACCCTCTTGAATATACTTCTTGTAGGCAGCTTTTATACCTTTAGTAGCTAAGCCACCAATTAACATTTTTTTATACATAATTTTCTACTATATAGATTTTTCAGAGTAATGACTACAACCCTATAACCAACTGTTTGCGTTCCCGCAAGAGTGGTGTATCCCAGATACACCATAGATACACCATAGATACACCACTAAAATTGATTAAAACCATTGGTACAATTGAATAATAGAACATTAGATACACCAGATACACCTCTTTTACCCTCTGAGCACTTTTCTTTTTCAATCACTCTAGATAATCTATATAGTAGAAATTTTCCGTTGCCCGGTGGCCGGTATTCTGTTACAGTTGACCTGTGTTATTTAACACTTATAAACTTTGGTTAATGACTTCTGGGGGTCTAACAATAATTGCTCTCTGGTTTTTCCCCCCAGGAGTTAGATTCATTCGTCCCCCATGACTAATCCTCTAATCTTTTTAAATTCTCTTTTAAAATAAGCTTCTTAATAATTCTTCTTTCCTCTTTACTCCCACATTCTCGATACCTTTTATATAAATCTCTATACTTAATCCAGGATACCTGTAACCGGGTAAAATGTACTCGACCCTCATCGACCATTTTCATGTATTCTCCTCGCACAAAGTCAGGATCCATGTCAGCACCCCAACATACGTCCTGAAAGTCTACACTGTTACTTACAAACCATTTATGGGAATCATGTTTATGGTAAGTTTCTTTTTTAAATCCAGATGTATTTACTGCGTCCTCTAAGGCCTGCACCAGGATAGCTTGGAACAATCTCTGTTCTGCAAAAGCTTTCGGTTTTACAATCTCCAGGCTCAACTTAATGCCCAAAAATTTTAGTAAGTTCGGAGCACAGTTCATAGGCTTTCCTCTTAGCTATAGGAGTATTTTTTCGCTTACGAACACTACTTCTCATCGAAGATCTCTCGTACACATCGATATACAATTTCCACATACGCTCAAGATAGTGCATCCGGTCTTCACCAGACATAATCTCCATCAGTATTATAGATTCTTTAATTAATCTTTTTTGAGTCGTATCCATTTGCATAACCACGATGCGGGAAAAGATATGGATGTAGTAATGACACCGTGGTTAAGCATTTTTAACAACCAGGCTAATGCCTTTAGCTTTCGCTGCAGCTTTACGTCCTGATCGCCATCTATCCTCGATCTTGTCGAGAAAAGAAAGACTGAAATTTCCTAAACCAAAGTCATTTCCACAATACAATTGAAACATTAAACTAGTTAACTCATCATAAGTTTTCTTGTTTGGACACACCATCACTAGCTTGTCCAACGCCTGGTTCAATGCTTCTTCACTACTTTTCTTCATAGCTTTACCCACAAAAATATCCTTTTTTTAAAGTTAAATTTGAGTGTTAATTGTTAAGTGAAAATAAAGTGTTTTGAAAGCCCCACTTATTTCATTTAGGCTTAGGAATACTATTTAATTAATAATGATTTAAATTTTTATTGCAAGTAAAAAAAAGGGCCACTCTCGCGGCCCTAATTCAACACCTACAGTGTGATCTACTAGATGTTTATTACTTACTTCAAGAGTTTCTTTCCTTGGTTCAGCAAATTCTCTTTCATCTTAGGTTCAGCAACACCTTCTTTCTTGGCTATCTTTTTAATCGTATCAGATACCATTTTTTTAATCATGTTGCCTGGGTTCCTAAGGCCATTCTCTCCCATAGCCCTAATAATTGTGTATGATTCGATATCAACAGCAATTGATTTCCATTTGTTTACGTCCATTGTTTCTCCTATTTGTCTTGATACTCTTTAGTTTTGTAGAACTCAACTAAATTTATTTTATTTTTTTGAGTCAGCCCTGCATTATAGATACGTTCAATTATGGCTATGTAATCTGAAGTAGATGTACCCGTTAAAAACCATGAAGACTTACTCTTACAAGCAGTTTTAAATCTTCTGTGATCAAACCTTGGGTGCTTATCAGCTACAATGTAAGAGACCACCATAGAACGTTTAAATCTTTTGTTCTTGGTTGACTCCATACCATAGAAGTATTTTTTAAGTTGCATTAATTGAGATCCAATACGATCTGCATGCTCAATACCTCCTGCAGGAATTACAAATCTTCCTGTTTTAAAATCATTACTGATTCTAACCCACAATGAAGTTTGTTTTAATAATAGAACTACCATCTCTGCAACATTGATTCCGTACTGTTGCATTTTATTTCTACAAATACGGTAGTCCATTTTATTTCTGGCACAGTGTTGGTCTAGATAGTTTTCCATAGACCAGTTCTTACGACCTGTGTTAAGTCTAGCCACATCTAACGGATCATCAGAGTCCATAATAATAAATGGAATCTTTAAATCCAATTGTTTTCTAGCTTCTAATGTATGTTGGCCATCAATGACTTCCATATTTTTGTTCACACGAATTGGATCGTATAAATCTTTTTCTTCAATCAACTTTTTAAGTTGTTGCACGTGTGCTTCATCTACAGGTCTGTTACCTCTAGTCTTTTTGAACTTACTGTAATCAGTAGTTTCAAAAAATTTATTATGTATCGCTTTGTTCATTTTTCCTCCTTGGTTAATAGAACATTAAATATCCCAGTGATGCAAAAATAAATAATAATACTTTTGCAGGGATAATGGTTAGTAATGCAATAAACATCATACTAAATATCAGGTCTTTCATTTGCCCCCATCTGTTGATCTTGTATAAGTTTATTAGCAATGGTTTCGTTGATAGGATAAATTGGCATATCTTCAAAGTTCATTGAACACTGTTGCAATTTTCTCATCATGTCTTGGTACTCATCGTCTTGATACTCCAACGGTTGGCCATCAATTGTAGTTTTCGGTAGCCGTGATAAAAGTTCATCTACTTTCGTACTCCAATCCTTGAATACTTGTGAGTCTGATTTACTTGGCATCAAAACCCCACATTGTAAATTTTTGAATTATAGTACCAACAGCATCATGAAACTTTATGCTGCCATTAAGTGCATCTTTTACTTTAAGTTTTTTGTAAACTTCGTTGTTCACTAATAAAGTAATCTCGTCCGTTGCCTTGTTAAAAGTTACAGTCAAGTTTTGTGCACTTGATGTAAACTTATCTTTTTGTTTTACTTCCCACTCGTTTTTTAGCACCAGTGGTTGGTTCTCTTGTATTGCCATATGGCCTCCTCTTTGTTAGTATTAATGTAATTTATATATAAACATTTTAATGGGATATGCAAGTAAATAATAAGGTAGGATAATATAGGATATTATGACAAAATTTATATTAGTTATGTATATGTGCAGTATGATAACCAATGATTGTCCTAATCATCATATACCTGGTTTTACGTTCACATCACACTACGATTGTGTAGAATATGGCTATAGAGTAGCTCATGGCACGTTTAAATCATTACAAGAAACTGAACAATTTGATAAAGAATACGTAGAAAAAAACAAGATTGTAGTAAAATTTGAGTGTAGACAAATAGAAGTTCCCAAACCAATAATTCCTCTTAAAAAACCAAAAGTGAGTACATAGTTGCAATCACGTCACAAATTGATATATAATACCTTATGAAGCACTATCGTATCCAAGTAAAATACAAAAATGTGTATCTTGATGAGATTATTAGTGCTGATGATGATAAGACCGCTCTTGAATGTTTTGTAAAGAAGGTTGATTCAGGAGAAGTAAAAGAGAATGAAGGTGCTGGGTTTGAAGATCCTAACTTTTTATTCTTAACCTTCGAAGAGGTAAACCGAGATGGCCCTACAAAAGTTAATATCGGAGAAGCTTCAGTTGGAGTCCAAGTGGGCAACGCAAGCGTTGGAACAGGGTAGAGTTACTCCAGATATGAAGTGGATTGATATAGAGATCAAAGATCTAAGAAAAAAGATCAATGATCAAAGTGTTGAAGACGCAAAATTAGGTCTTCTGGATATAGCTAGTTAAGTTTTAATCTAGCTTAAAAAAAAATTAAACTTTTACCTTAAGACTTCTGCGCTCTAAATTATTCTTTAGCCTCGCCCCAAGATTTACCAAGCGCAATATCTACTTTCGATGGTACTTTTAGTGAATCAATTGCATTCTCCATTATCTGTTTTACATTTTTCACATCTGATTCTTTCTCAATAGAAAAACATAATTCATCATGTATCTGAAGCAATGGTTTAAATCCTGCTTTGTAACAATCAATCATAGCTTGTTTGGTTTGATCTGCAGCAGATCCTTGGATCAATCTATTTAATGCTTTGTAAGTAAAAGCCCTCCTAATGTTATTTCCATATATGGCCTTAGCCTCTTCATACTGCATAGCCTTGTTCATTCCGAAGGTAGCGGGCTCCCACATGTCAAATCGGCATTTACGGCCCCCTATAGTCCGAATAAAACCATATTTAGAAGCACTGTTGGTCACTTCAGTTGCTAATCTTTTAACAAACGGAACTCTTTCTCCATATTGTCTAAGTAGAGCTTCAGCTCTATCTTTATTGATACCTAATTCTTTACCTAATTTGGCCTTTCCCATACCATAGAATAGACCCAAGTTGATTGTTTTAGCTTGGGTTCTAGTGATACCAGCCATATCAGCTACAATCTGGTGAAAGTCAGCAGACTCATTTTTATAAGCTTCAATGAACTCCGCTGCACCTTCAAAATGGTCATTGACAGATGCAGCGTAGTGAGCAACAAGCCTAGGCTCCTGTTGTGAGTAGTCGAAACTACCCCATTGTTTACCTTCTTCAGGTAAGAACAAGCTTCTAATTTTGTCACCAAACTCTTTGTTCCTTGCAGGAATTTGCTGTAAGTTTGGGTTTGAATATGATAAACGTCCAGACACAGTTCCACCTTGGTCAGATCGTAACTGATTTATTTCAGAATGAATTCTACCTTTGTGAACATAACGTTGAATGGAGTCTATGAATGTTGAATGGAATTTATTTATTTCTCTTGCTTCTCTTATTAGTTGCGCTATCGGGTTATCACAGTTCACTAACCAGTTTTGGGTAAAGCTTGGTTCGTCAGTTTTCGCTGTCCGTGGGTATTCAACACCTATTCGGTCAAAGACTTGAGCAACAGATCGAGCAGCCCAAATATCTACATCAAGTGTGGTCTGAGATTTTATACTTGATAAAACCTCAGACTCTTTTTTTTTGAATTCTTTTTTTAGCAGAGAAGCCTTCTCTTCGTCAACTCTTATTCCTCTACGCCTTGTATCTATTAAAATAGGCAATAATTCCATCTCCATTTCCCAAACATCGTGTAGGGACTGCTTAGATATCTCTGTTTTAAGCCTATCCCATAAACGTAAGGTTAGCCCTGCATCTTGCTCAGCATAGAAGCCTACGTAGCCCGCAGGCAGCTTCCACATGTCAGCTTTTGGGTCAATTCCCCATTCTTTAGCTTTTTCATTTAAAAACGTTTCATTTTTAATTTCACCTAAATAATCTTTAGCACATGCATTTAAACTAAAACTAAATCTGTTTTCATTGATGATCGCGGCAGCAATCATGGTATCAACTATCTTACCTCTAATCTCAAATCCATTAACTAGTAACCAACCAACATCATAACTTGCATTATGAAATATTTTTGTAGCATCAGTTTTTAAAATGTCTTGCATCCATGCGCAGGTAATCGATAAATCCATGTTCCCACCAGCATCATGAGCAATTGGAAAGTACCATTGTTGTCCAAGTGCAGCAACTGCAAATCCTACAATGTGTCCATCAAACGTTGCCCATCCTGGTCCTTTAGTTTTAATATTTGGATCTTTAGTTTCTAAGTCAATTGCAATTTCTGTTGCTTTTGATAAGTCTGGATACTCTGCTGGAGCTATCCAATCACTATCGTTGTATATAAAATTTAATTGATGGGTCATTGTTTCCTTCTACTTAAATTTGCATCTTCAATCGACATTGCTTTTTTATACGGTATGTTAAGTTCAAATAATGCGCATTCAGCACAATAGTAATTAAACTCGTGTACAATTACTGCAACTGCTTCATCGCAACGTTCACACATTACTAATTTATTTTTTCTTTTTTTCGGCATTTTTAATTTCTTTGTACCACGCTACATTTCTTCCATTGTCCAAACACCATTTATAATGTTTTTCTTTTATTTTAGTTAAAATATCTAAGTTTGGTTTATTACTTCTTTTCAGCATCTTTTAAATGTTCTATTTCTAAATCACAATAATGTTTTATTTTTTCTAAATCTTCTATTTGTTTTCCCTTAAATAAATATCTGCAAACATATTTTATTACATTTGCTTGAAATGGATTTAAACTATTCTTTCTTATAAATGTCCAAGGTTGAATCAGAAAGTGTTGGTAGTGAGATCCTCCAACTTGTTTATCTTGTGGAAATGCTTCATCGAACATATTTTTATCTGACATAGTTAGCCTCATATTGTTTGTAATATTTTCCTAATGGAAAGTTATATTGATGGTAAGTACCCAACAGATGAAGAGTGCTTTTAGATCTAGTTGCACCCGTGTACCAAACTCTAAGTTCTTTTACTTTATCTGCTAAATTTTTTTTATCAAAGTGAGATGGGAAATTACATTTACTTGCCAGGACAACATTATCCGCTTCACCACCTTTTACTTGGTGTATGGTATCTATAATAATTTTAGGTGGTTGTGATAAATCTACACCTTCGTTCATAAGTTTTTTAAAATATTGTTTATCTTTATCTTTAAATTTTCTCTTAAATACTTGATTCCATAGACCTTTTTCATCACGCATGCCACACCTTAAATGTAATTCATCAAATGTAAAGACTTGATTTGGATGTGCAAAACTCCACTTTTTACTTTCCGCTGACCGGTATCCGTGGTCTATGTTTAACAAATACTCATACATAGTTACAGCTTCTTCTCTACTGATGCTGCCACCCTCACAAATTTTTTCCCAATAATTAATCGCAGAAAACTGGTTAGGATCAAATGATTTATTATTCTTCTGGTCTTGATAGTATAAACCAAGGTTCCTTGCCTCCTGTTGGAGTTCTCGCTTTACATCATTAATTCTAGCTAACACCATCCAACTTCCGTCCATATCCCAAGGTACTTTCTTAAGACCACCCCACCTGTACACATGGCCTTCCTTACCATTAGAGTGAAATTCTTTCTGTATTCTTTTATTGCCCATACTATTTAGTAAACATTTGGAAAAGAAATGTATGTTTTTGTTTAATCTAACTGACTTTTTTAACACCAAAGTCTTGCCTGGAAAGTTTTGAAATAGGTCAACATCTGCACCATTCCATTCATATATTGCTTGGTCATCGTCCCCTGCAATGTAAACTCGCTCTACTGCTTCAGCCATTTTAACAACCATGTCCCACTGTAAAGGTGTTAAATCTTGAGCTTCATCTACCATTAGAACTTTAAAAGGTACCACAAGGCCATCATCAATAAACTTCTGTACCATATCTGTAAAATCTAACCTATCCGGTGCCCGGTGTCCGTTCTCCATTTCCATTGTTTTAAATTCTTCGTAACCTGCAATGATTGATTTAAATTGTTGTAGCCTAACGGACTTTCTTGATTGTTGTTTGTACAGCCACACAGGATCTACTTTCATATTTCTTGCCCTGTCATATATCTGAAGCGACCAATTATTATATACTTTTTGATCATCCCAAGTGTCTTTGTAGCCTACCTTGACAGTGCCATATTGTGTATGAAACATCAGCAGGTCTGCCTTTGGATCTAATACGGGAATTTCAGCAAACTGTTGTCTGGCCAAAGAATGTAATGTTCTAAAATATGAGAAAGCATCTTCGTCATAACCTTTAAACTTTTGTCTAACCCTTGCAACACATTCGTCCACAGCTTTGTTAGTAAATGATACATAACAAATCTCGTCTGGAGAGTAACCTTTCTCAAGGTACCTCTTAACTCTTTTGAGTAGGTTTTCTGTTTTACCTGTACCAGGTGGGCCAAATATTTTAATTGTCTTCCCACGCAGCTTTTGCTTTAGTAAATTTGACATCTTTATTTTTGTGTTCCATTTGTTTTGGTAGAGTCACAACCCAATGTCGAGTCTGAATTCCTTTAAACTTAGCTTTAGGAAGTGCTTTACCTTGTTCTAAGAATCTAGTGCATTCTTTTTCATTCCAATTATAACCCATTTTTTTCATAAAAGATCTAAACGTCTCTAGCTTAAATCTCATTTCAACTTCATCTTTCCATATATTACCAGAATCTATTTGATCAAATTCGGTAGTATCTTCTACATCTTCAATGAATTTTGTCATTCTAGAATTAAATACATCCTGTTGTTCTTCTCCTGCATCGAACCCTTCCATGTCTTGTTTATTTTGTATTAACTCATCTAACCAATCTCTGTAAGGATCTGGATCTCTCTTACTAGGTTTCAAAGCTCTCCAAACAATATCGTAATTTAATAATTGTTCTCCTAACAACTGCTGTTGGTATAATTGTTTTGTACTCAATCTAATTGATTTACCTTGAATAGGTAGAATCCAATAAGGTTCTGGATAAGAATTTACTTTTAAAAGTTTACCTACCTCAGGTAAAGCTTCATTTGATCCGATACCATGCTTACGTCTTAAACATGTACTAGAAGAACAATGCATTCTTGCAATAGAAGTTTTACATTTATAAGCATACTCTTTGTTCTCTACACCTTTAAAAATATTATTTAACTCTTGTGGGTGTAATGGTTCAGAGCATACCTTAGGCATTAAATTTCTAGTCCAATCTTCATACATAACTGGATCTGCATTTATCTTTTTTGCTAACACTGCAACATTAAACATTGCATCGTTACGACCCTCACCTTTTTGAACTTTGTTTTTCATAAAGTTAACTACGCAAGGTGGGTAGTCTTTTGTTTCATCGTCTTGAAATATTTTAAGTTTATTAAACTCTTTAGGATTTAATCGATAGTCAGATACAAACTTATATAAGTTCTCTAACTTAATAGAATTACCATCGTTGTCCATTGCAACTCTTGTTGGCATCTTAGCCTTTTGATAAGGTAGATTAACAAAGTTACCTTTTCTTTTTTTATTCCAATCTTCGGGTGTAAGATCTACTTCATCCTGTGCAGGATAAATGTCTGTCGTTGTATCATTAACACCAAGATCAGAAGCAAGCTCAATTAATTTTTTACGCATTGAAGATGCAGGAACTACACCATCAATAAATAAAACTAAATGGAGTCCGTTGGATTTTGATCTGAATGGGATGAGTGGATATTTCCTTTTCCGTATAATCGATATAACTTCCTTATGCTGTATATTATAACGATCAACATCGATGACCCCCCAACTGCATGTATTATCATCTCTAATTGGAACGCTTCCATAGTATTTTTCTCCTTTTAAATGTTCTAACCAATCTTCCCTGGTCATAGGCCTAGGTTCGACCCAATGTTTAAATTCTTGCTTACCATCACGACTTCTTGTTTGTCCTAATGGTTTGGAAGCACCAAAATATGTAGCAGAGCCCTGGAAGAGTTCTACAAACTCTTCCAGGGTGTTGTCAAGTATCTCCATACTAGAATGGAGATTTTTCTGCTTGATCTTCGTTTTTGTGAGTTGCTCTTACAGCACCCTTTTTACATGACTCATAAAAGTCATAGGCTGCTTTGATTGTTTCTTCGCTCCCCACTTGTCCTGTATGCTCAATCTCCCAACCATACCAAGAACCTAAGTTGTTCTTTTCAAGAACTGTCTTAAGTTTGTATTGTTGAGTAAATGGTGCAGGTCTAAAGAAACCTTTACCATCAGCTTTTTTGGCTCTTAAGGACATCATCATTGAATTCCACTTCTTAGATTTTTTTCTTTGAGTAGATTTCATAGTTATTAAGGCTGTAGATGATTTACCTTCTTCAACTACCATTACGTAGTGTGAAGCAGTTTCTTCTACATAGTTACCATTCTCAAGCCTATCCTTACCTTTTTCGTCTCTTGTCGTCTTAGACATGATATCCGAATCAGCTGGATAAACATTTACTGGAGCGACAGCACCTTTATCTCTGTCCTTCCATTCAATGTACTCTAGTTTATAAAAGCAAGGTATGACATCCATACCATCAGCGCCATTATATAACTCATTAGTAACAGTGTTGTAGATCATTCCAGGTCTTGCATCAGCATTAAACTGGCTATCACCTTGTGTTACTTGAGGGGATAGTTGACCTAGAACTTTAAGAAATGGTAACGCTAAACTATTCGAGTCTACGTTATCAAATCCTTCATCGGCAAATTGCTCTAAGTTAATAGTGGCAACTGCACCGGCTTCTTTTTTAATCGATACTTCGTTCGATTGTCCGTCTTTTATCTTCATATTATTACCTATTATTTGTTAGTTATTTTCGTTTTATTTGCGATGTATACACCGAACAAATCAAAGGGTAGTTCTTTACCTGCTTCAACCTGCTCTTTAACAAAGGCCTTTAAAGTCATAGGCTCAACTTTTTCTTTTTTATTATAGTTGAATCCATGATCTTCACAGACTTTTATCAATTCAGAGACTTCGTTGTCTTGTCCTCTATTGAATGAGGCGGTCACAGTGTTCTTGATAATATCTTCGAACCCTTTACCTCTCAACCAACTGAAGGCTTCCTCAACTCGTGATTCAGGAATTTTTGCTGCATAGAACGGTTTCACTTCTACAGTAGAACCATCACTTAATTTCAACAAAGATACACCTGCTTCCTGCATCATCTCTGGAATTATTCTCTCTTCCATATCTCTAGCTTTATGCTTTAGAAGAGAAAGACTTTCCTCGTCTTTTTCAATTTGTTTTTTTAATGTATTTAACTGATTGCACTTATCTGAAATAGACTTAACACTATCTTGGCTAAGATCTATATTAGACATCTTTTCAATATCTAGTTTTTCCATATTTTCCTCCTGTTGGGGTTCTTAAATTATTCATTTGATCTTTGCAAGAAAAAAATATAAAAAGTTTTTAGATGTGGAAATACCCTTATAAGACCGAGCCATACGAGCATCAAAAAAATGCTCTATCTCAATCAGCTGAAAAAACTGAATGGGCTTATTTTATGGAAATGGGTACAGGTAAAACAAAAGTAACTATAGATAATATTGCTTATCTTTATCTCCAAAGAAAAATAACTAGTGTTTTAATTATTGCACCTAAATCAGTTTATACAAACTGGGAATCTGAAATAGAAACCCATATGCCTGACGTTTTAAAATATAAAATTTATAAATGGAATATAGATAAACCAAAAGATTATTTTAAGATGGACGAATCACCAGACTTAAAAATATTTTTAATTAATGTTGAAGCCTTATCTACCAAAAGAGGCTACCAAGCTTGTGTAGAATACTTACTCAAAAATAAATTAAATTTTGTAGCACTGGATGAATCAACCACAATAAAAAACCGATCAGCAAAAAGAACAAAAAACATTTTATCACTATCCAAAGTATCCCATATAAAGCGTATACTAACAGGATCCCCAATAACAAAATCTCCATTAGATCTATTTACACAATGTGCTTTCCTAAGTCCAGAATTATTAGGCTTTCATAGCTACTTAGCCTTTAGAAATAGGTATGCTGAGATGACTGATATACCTGTTGGTTCGGGTAGATATATTTCTATACCTAAATACTACAAAAGGTTGGATGAGTTAGAAGAAAAGATGAAGTCTTTTGCGACCAGGATTCGTAAGGACCAATGCTTAGACCTCAAGCCTAAGGTTAGGTCTAAAAGATATATAGAACTAGAAGGTGATGGTAAGAAAATCTATGAACGATTAAAACATCATGCCTTAGCTATTGTTGAAGACAGTACGATATCTTTCTCAAATAAACTTACTGAGATTATTAAACTACACCAGGTATGTAATGGTTTTACTAAGAATGATGATGGTGAGATCATGCAATTACATAAATCTAAGTTAAATGCTTTAGATGAAATACTTGAAGAAACAGATGGTAAAGTAATTATCTGGGCTAACTACCTATATAACATTCATGAGATCAAAGACTTCTTAACTAAAAAATATGGAGAGGATTCA
>VMHT01040103.1_pt1 | contig 14295 bp, 9 predicted proteins | sample 4693611 | NCBI WGS metagenome assembly VMHT01 (sample SAMN12280063, study PRJNA550983) | marine metagenome | isolation source: seawater sampled from same location over 5 years 0.02-0.2 micron viral filtrate | place: USA: collected off the coast of southern California halfway between the port... ... | reverse complement strand
GGAGGCGTCGCGCGCGAAACGGCGCGCGCGGCGCACGCGGACGCGCGAACGCGCGCGCGTGGGACGCGGGGGGGGGGCGAGAATCGGGGGTCCAGGATCGCCCCCGACCGCGCGGGGCCTGCGTTAGGTTTTTCCAGCGGGCGGTCGCGCGCGCGCGCCGGAACGATCGGGTGTTTCGACGCGATGAAAGGTGGCGACGGGAGGTGGACGCGAGACGAAGACTAAGACTGACGGATCGAATCGCGCGTCGTTCGAGCGAACAGTGGACCGCTGGCGGAGATCAAGGAAAAGTACCCGCAGCTCGAAACCGTGTTTTACTTCGCGGCGTGGTACTTTTTAAACGTGCAGTTTAACATCATCAACAAGACGATCTACAACTACTTCCCGTACCCGTGGTTCGTGTCTTGCGTGCACTTGATCGTCGGGTTGTTCATCATGGCGTTCTTCTGGGGTACCAAGTTGGTCGAGTACGAACAACCCGACAAGGAGTTTTTGAAGGCGCTGTCGTTGCCGGCGTTTTTGCACGCGTTCGGGCACTGCTTGACAAATGTCTCGTTCGCGGCGGTGGCGGTGTCGTTCACGCACACCGTTAAGACGCTCGAACCGGTGTTCACGTCCATTGGCTCGTACTTGGTCGCAGGTACCGTGTACCCGCTTCCGGTGTACTTGTCCTTGCTTCCCGTCATCGCCGGCGTCGCCATCGCGAGCGCCACCGAGCTTTCCTTCACGTGGTTGGGCTTCTTGACGGCCATGAGCTCCAACATCGCGTTCTCTGCGCGCGCCATCTTCAGCAAGAAGCTCATGAGCAAGATGTCTCCGCTTAACCTGTACAACTGGGTCACCATCGTCGCCTTGCTCTTCTGCTTGCCGTTCGCCATCTACTTTGAAGGCGCGACGCTCTCGGCGGGCATCAGCAAAGCCATCGCCGTCAAGGGTAAAACGGAATTCCTCATGGCGCTCGCCTCTGTTGGTTTCTACTACCACATGTACAACCAAGTCGCCTACCAAGCGCTCGGCAAGGTTGCTCCGGTGACTCACGCCGTCGGTAACGTTGGTAAGCGCATCTTCGTCATCGGTTTCAGCATTCTCGCATTCGGAAACAAGATTTCCACGCAAACGCTGGTCGGTTCCGCCATCGCCATCGTCGGTGCGGGCTTGTACGGGGTCATGAAGGGCAAGTATGCGGATGAATCGAAGAAGTAAACGCTTCCATTCATTCATTCGCTGGTCGGGTAGATCGCGAACAAGTGTACGGTGTCAATAAAACAAACCAAGAATTATTTTCTAAAATCGGCGCTCCGATGATATTAATAAAAGTGAGTTTACGCCTCGCCCGCGTTGTCGCCTCCTAAATTCCCAGTAAACTGATAAGAGTCGCTAGGGTACTCTCTATTGCCTTCTTGAATTAAATCGTACAGCACCTTTAAGCACCACTGTCTGTTGTGCTCGCGATTGGCGTTTCTTCGGCACACAATCCGCAATACGTCTTGCTTCGCGTTGTACCTCTTGTCCACCAACAGCTTGATGTACTCGATAGCCTCATCGCTTAAACCAGTGACGCGCTGTAACTCGCTCAGGTTCACTTCCATCGAAACCTTCCAGTTGAGCGGGTGCTCCTGCTCGTCTCCCGGCTCCATGATGAATTCGCTCGTCCACGTCAACACCGCTTCCGGATCGACTTCTTCACCGAGCGTCTTCGGGAACACATCGGCGTACTTCGCCGCCAACTCTTCGCCCTCTCTCACACCACGCATCATCTTATCGATGAGTTCCTCCGCTCGCGCGCAGCTCTCTTCCAGACTCGCCTCCACCCACTCTCGAGCGTTGTACACGTCCCGAACGTCGTGACGCGTGGGATACGAATCCATCTCCGTCAAGAATCCATCGTACGACCCTTTATCCCTCCTGGTCGGTCTTCGCTGGTTTTTTATCCCGAACACCCACCCACCATCCTCAGCGCTCTCCGTGGTCATCGTTTTCTCCTCCGTCACGCTTTCGCTCGCGGCGGCTTCACTCGCGTCGCCTTCGGCGCCTTCGCCCTCGTCTCCCGACCCCGACGTCGACGCGAACGTCCGCCCACGCGCCGCGTACTCGCGCACAAACATCCCAGTCGCGCTCGCGCGCGCGCCGCTCGCGCGTTCGCGTCGTGCGCGCGCTGGATTCGCGGTCGAACTCGCGGTCGAGCCGCCGGCGATCGTCGCGACGTCGCGCGCCGCCGCGTCGGCGTGCGCGCACGAGGACGATAGCGCGCGCGCGGGGCGTTCGATGAGCGGCGTGACCATCGCTCGTGCGAGGCGCGCGCATCGAGTCGCGACGGACGACGACGACATCGTCGCGCGAGCGCCAGAGTGCGGTCGAGCGAAGAGGGTTAGCATCGAAGTCGCGCCGTCGCGACGGATTCGGACGACTTCGGTGCCGATGCATTCGCCGAGGATGTGTATATTTCGCTAGGAATGTGAATTACTAAATAGTGCTATCATCACGAGACGCCACCGAGGAGGTTGCGCGCCGCACCGGCGCGCACAGCGAGCCGCTTGGCGGCGGCTTTAGGATCGCTCGAGCCGCCGACGGCGACGGCGGCCAGCGACGCAGGATCACGAAGAAGTCGTAAGAAGCCAGCCTTGGCGGACATGAGTTCTGGGTGGACAGCAATCCTTTGGAAGAGGCTATCTGCGGCAGACGTTCGCGAGCGATCGTCTAGGACAGTTTGGAGGAAGAGCTTGTGATGGAGCGCGACGCGCGGCGCGATGTCGACGCCGAATTCCAAAGCCTTGAGCGCAGTCGGTGCGAGCGCACCTGAAAGCACCAATCCGGCAAAAAATCGCGCCATGTTCGATATGCGTCTGACCGAAGATGACGGATCGTCGATCTCTTTGAGCTGATCCCAAATGCAGAGCTGAAACGTCAGCCGATGCGAGCGCTGACGCTCGCACAATTTGCTGGCGAGAACCTCGTAGTACGGATTGTACGCCTTTTCTTGAAGACAGCACTCGAGCAGAACGCGAGGAATTTCACGATCTTGCTTGTCAGCGAGTGGTAAGCGCAGTAAACGCTCGAGAGCATCGGCAAAATCATCTGCGCCCATGACGACGCAAAAAATGGCTCGACGCGTTTCTGTGTTCATTCGCATCTTCTTCGCAAGTTGAAGCAACTCACCACCCTCGCGTGTCTTCCCAGCTTGTTCGGTGATCGCACCTTGCGCTGCACGCGCCGCGAACCACTCTGCAGTTCCTGCGGCGTCGGGTAACCACCACTGGCCTTTCTGACTCTCAGTTTTGATGAGCTTTTCGTACGTCAATGCGCGAAGCGCCACGGTAGCCTCGCCCACGTTTGTCCCCCGCAACCACTTGCTGAGCGCGACAGGGAAGCCCCACTGATCTTTACCGACATCTTGTGCGCTGTCTCGCTTCTTGTTGTTTTTCAAATCGATGACCATCTCGAGCATCAAGCGTGCGCGCTTTGAGAGTTGGCCGCCGTCTTCGCCGTCGCCGCGCTCCTTCTGTAACTCAGCCACGCGTGCTTGCAAAGCCAAGATGAACTCTTTCATCCCCACTGGATCTTCTGAACGCAAGCGGTTCCCTGCGATGCGAAGCAAGGTGAGCATGAGCGTAGAGTCGAGCTCACTCAAACTCTTGGCCAAGGTGACTAGAAAACCGTAACAACACGCCGACGGAAACAGCCCGCACGTGTACAATCTCGCGAGAACGTTCACTATGTTGCTACATGATCTCGCCTTTCCATCCATTTGCTCTTGTTCTAATCTTACGCAAATGGCCGAGCCGAAGCGCGCGCCAGCTTCAGGCCCGATGGAGCCCGCAATGCCGGCGACGAAGCCCGCGATGGCGGCGGAGTATTGGTCGCTCGCGCGAGGCCCCTCGGTGAGGGCAACCATGATTTCTTTCGTCGCTGCGTCGCACACTTCCAAGCGAGGATACTTTTGCGCTAAATCTGAGACATCGTTGACGATGCCGGCCACGTTCGCCTCGCCCATTCTATTCATCAAACCTCTGATTTGCCTCGCGCACTGCTCAAAGCCGGGCGATTTCCCCGCGGCGGCCGCCATCAATGCACGTTGTGCCGGCGGTATATACTTCCCCGTGTTCGCCGTCGGATCAGACATTTTTGTTTCATGCCCTTGTATCTCGTTTTCAGCGTCCTCGTCGCCCAAATCTTCGTCTCCGCTCTCTTCTTCCTCTTCGTCATCGCTCTCATCGCTCTCATCGCTCTCGTCGTCCTCGCCCTCTTCATCGTCTTCGCTCCCCTCTGCCTCTTCATCATCCTCGCCGTATTCCTCCTCCAAAAAGTCCATACCGGGCAATCCCTCGAACAAAGAATCCAACCCATCGTCCGGTCCTTTCCTTCCCTTCAGCTTCTTCTCCAACCGTCTCGCGTTCGCCTCGTCCCGCTCATACGCCTCTCGCATCGAAGCGCGCATGGTCGTCTTCGACTCCTTCACCGTCTTGACCCGCTTCACCGCGGCCTCCGACGTATTGACCGCAAGTTTCTTTTCAGCTCTATCTCTTTTCGTCGTCGTCGTCGTCGTCGTCGTCGTCGTCGTCGCGCGTCCATCGTCGTCGTCGACGGAAATCTTCGAGCCGCCGCCGGCGTGCGCGTTCGTCGCCACCGTGCGTTTGTCGTCGCTCGTCTGCCGCGATTCTCGGCGCCGCGCCGCGCCGTCAGCCTTCCACTTCGCGCTCGCCTGGCGTTTCTTCGCCGCTTCCGCCTTGGCGGCGTTTCGGCGCGCCTTTCGGTCGAGTTTCGGGTCGGTGCGCTTTTTGGTCGGGACACCGTCGGTGCCGCCGTCGTCGAAACCGTCGAGCTGGCGGAACAGCACGCCGGGGAGCGTCGGACCGTCGTGTTTACGACCGGATTTACCGCGGCGTTTGGGCATCGCGCGAGCGGCGATGTGTGTGGTTTGGCTCGTGCGCTCGAGCTTGCTACAAGCGGCTACGTTTAACTAAGCTCGAAACCGGCTCGAGATTGCGAGGCGTACGACACGGATTTTTCCAGCGTCGACGCGCGGCGGTAATTTGGAAGCTTGAGCATATTGAAACACGTGCTGGCGCTGGGAAGGCGACGCACGTCGGTAGCGCCGAAGTAGGCGAACATCGAAGCCTCACAGCGAACTTTGTGAATGACAAAGGGCGGATTGAGGTGCTTGAATCCTTGGAGCGGTGGTCTTGGTGACGACGTAACGAATTTTAAGACGTCTTGGCGCTGTTTTGGGGTAAATTTTCGCATCACGCGCCAAAAGTTGCGCACCGTCGCGCTCGAGGACGAATATCCACCCGAGTATCTTGTGTGGAGCTCCCAATCGTCGACGTCTATCGCGGATTCACCGCCGCTGAGAAGTAGACTCAACTCTGTCACATTGAACAGCCTGAGCCAGCGTTGATTGATGATTTTCGTTAGACCTCGCATGAAAGCGAGCATTGGCGTCGCAATGCGTCGATTCAAGTGGTAATCTGCTAGTGAGAAGACGTAGAATAATTTGTTCGCCGCCGTCACTTCAACGTCTCTCCCGCCGGCGACGAGTTCTCTGGTCACAAGCTCGCCATAAATCTCTTCGCTGCAAGTGAAGTCTAAACACAGATCGGCGACATCACCTTCATATTCTAATATTTGTACGATCGATCGCGCCAGATCTTCATCAAGGCTGGGAATGTCGTCAATCGTTCGCGCTGTTCCCAAAACGTGCGCCGCGAAGAATGGTGCCATGTTTATGTCCTGCAAAATACCTTCGTACATTCCCTTTCCGATCATCATTCCAATCATCTCAAGAAGCAATATCCCTTCGTGCGTGTCTCCTGCGCGAGGGCTCGGATAAATCAGTCCAGTGGCGTTGGACTGAAACAACCCGCGGTTCGGGTCGAGGCCTTGTTCGGTGACTTGACTGAGGAGCTCTTTGAATAAACCTCCGGCGTCAATGCCAGCCTCTTCTTGACCCGCAGCGTTGACGAATTTCACGAGTATGCGTCCTCGAGCTTTCGCACCGAGAGGTAAAACTGACGTGAGCGTATCCTCTAGTACGCTCTCGCGTCGCAGTGTCACCTGCGCCACCGGCCGCGCAAATGTATCGCCGTGCGCCGCGTCCGCACCGCCGGCTTGTGGTCTATATCCAGCCTTGAGTCTGTCGGCCTTGATGAGTTCACGAAATATCTTCACTCGTTCGTCGAAGGACAAAGCATGTGGACAATCGTTCAGCAAACCCGTGATTTGTGTCGGCGCGCCGCCGTCGATTTGTGATTGCAAAGCCGACGCGGCGACTGCTGGCTCGAGCTCCATGGAATTCGGCGCAAGCCACAATTCCTTCGGCGCAAAGGCGCGTCGCGCATCGCGCGTGGTGAGCGCGTGAAGTAACTCACTCGCGGCATTTATAGACCGCTTCATATCTTCTGTGATTAAGTGTACTTGATTCGACGCATGCGAGCGAACAATCAAAGTGTTCACAGCCACCGCTATGGCTCGCTGCTCGTCCAGCGAGAACGGCTTTTGCTCTTCAAAGAATTGCTTGTCTCGCAAAACGACGAGAAGGTACGTGTACGCCGAGCAGAAATAACCAAATCTCTCCAGCTCGGAGTGTGATAAATCTAATATGCCTCGGTGCGCGAACGTCGAGGCGACCCACGACGCACGATCAGAGTCTGAGACTTTGCTTGGCAGCGACAACGCTCGCGCGAGATGGTTCCACAGCGAGTGCAAGTAGCCAGGTGAAAAAGCGCACGCCGAATACACTCCATCTTTATTCGCGCGCGACAACTCGGCGTAAAGCGACGCCACTTCGGCTGCTTTATCGGGCGATGCGATGCACCCGTCGTTTCTGCCGACTAAGCTCGCCAAAAACCACGTCTCGCTCATCGCGTTCGTCGCGCTCGCTCGAAATCGACTTTCGCTTGACAGTCGACTGTGCCAATTCGCTGATTGCGCTCGCGCGCTCGCGGACAACTCTGCGAGCGCGCGCAACGCCGTAACACTGTTATCATCATCCGCTTCCGCGAAAGCTCGAACGTTTTCGCCTCCCTTACTGCCTTTGCACATCAACGCGAGAACGTTTTCAATCGCGCACTCGGCGCCTCGATTGCGTCTCGCCGAACACGCGCGGAGCACGCGCGTCAACGTTTTCGGCTCTTCCAGAATGCGCACGGCATCGACAGGTAGATTTGTTCGCAACTGCGGTATGCCGAGCAAACGCACGGCGAGTGCGCTGAACGACGCGTCGTCACCACCGCTCGTCAACGGCGCAAACGCCGACGGCGCGAGCGCTCGCGCCACGACGGCGCGATGCTCGAACCCGTCCGCCTCCAACACCACCGTCAACGCCTCACACACCGCACCGTGCACGCGCGCCGCCAAATTTTCATCCGCATCACACAATCCGCACGCGAATTTCACCGCACACGCCACGAGTGCCGGTAAACGCGCCCTCGCGTCTTCGTCGCTCGCCGTCGCCAACGCGTTCGTCGCGAGCGCCTCGAGCGTCCCGGCGTCGTATCCCATTCGCAATCCCTCCACCCACTTCAGCGCCAGCGCGTACGCTCGGAACGCACGTTCGAGTCCCATTTCCTTAAAACTTCCCCTCCTGCGCAAGATGGCGATCGCGACGTCGAAAAACGCGACGGTCGCCTTCGCGTTCGCGTTCGCGTTCGCGTTCGCCTCCCTCGCCATTCTCTCAATCACCGCGTCCAACGCCTCGATCTCCCGCCGCGTCGCTTCCCGTCGCGCCACGTGCCTCCGACGCGCACGTTGACACCGCACCGCCGCGCTCGCGCGCTCGCGCGCCCACCGCCGCGCGTCTCTCGCGTCCCTCGCCTCGCGCAGCAAAATCTCCCTTCCCGACGTCGCCGACGTCGTCGCCTCCTGTCCTCCTCCGCGCGGCGTCTCCCTCGCCCGCGCGCGCGCGACGAAGTCCATCGACCGTCGCGCGTCGATCCGCGTCGTCGTCCACCCTCGCCGTCGCCCGCGCGTCGCCCGCGCGTCGCGCGATGTCGAGTTCGTTACGAATGCGTTACAACGAATGACGAATGACTGCACCGTCTCCGCGTTCGCGCGTCACCCCGACGCGAGCACCGTCTCCACCGCGCGCGCGACGTCCATGCCGCACCTCACCAGCGCGCCCGCGCACGTCCCGTCGTCGACGAACCCCATCCGCGCCATCTCCTCCAACCCGCGCGCGAAATCGCCGACGCGCGTCGGATCGATCCTTAAATCCACCGCCAGCGCCGCCGTCGCGCGATCGCACGCGTTCGAGACCCGCGTCGTCGCGATCGCCGCCTCCCTGCGTTCGCGCGCGTCGTCGTCGCGCGCGTCGCGCGCGTCGCTCGACGTCGCGATCGCGCGCGCGTCGGCGTCGGTCGACGACGAAAAGAGCGACGGCGTCGACGACCGCGCGTCGCGCGTCGCGTCGCGGCGTCGCCGGAAGCGCCGCGCGAGATCGCTCGACGCGTCGAGGACGTCGGCGTCGACGTCGGGCGCGACGAAGGCGGCGCGCAGGCGCACGCCGCGCACGACGCGCGTCATGGTGCGGATGTCGAATCGCTCGAGACGTCGTCGTCGCGCGCACTCGTCGGCGCGCGGCGCGAAAGCGGCGCGCGATCGCGACGTCGAGCGAGGACGCGCGACGCGACGTTACGCGAAACGCGCGGCGCTCGACGACGGCATGAGCACGCGGAAGGAGCGCGAGCGACTCGAAGCGCTCGAACAGAAGCATCGAGAGAAGGAGGCGAAGCGCGCGGCGCTCGCGGCGAAGCGCGCGGCGCGCGACGCGGCCAAGGCGACGCGCGCGGAGGCGCGCGAGGACGCGGGCGACGCGGGCGAGACGCGGGACGAGGGACGGAGGCGCGAGAGCGCGCGACGCGGTGGGGCGTGGGACGAGGCGGAGGACCTGGCGCTCGTGGAGGGCTTGCGAGCGCGAGGGACGTCGGCGGCGAGGGACGCGGCGACGAGCGATGAGGAGAGGTGGGAGGCGATCGCGACGCACGTCGATGGACGAGACGCGATGGAGTGCTGTCAGCAGTACAGGGTGATGCTGGCGAGGGTGAAGCGAGCGAGGGAAAACGGGGAGAGGGTGGCGAACGGCGAGACGCTGCCGGAGGAAAAAGTCGTGCGAGGCAAGGCGAAGACGAGGAAAATGTTGAGCGTGAAGCAAGAGCAAGAGGAACAAGCGAGGAAGAAAAAGGAGGAGCGGGCGAGGAAGGAGCGGGAGGCGCGAATCGCGGCGAACGGGGGGCGGTTGAGCTCGGAGGATTTGGGCTTTCACATTCGAAGCGGCCCGGATGCGAATCGTCGCGCCAACTGTAACATGGACATTCACATCAGCGGTATTCAGCTCTACGGCGGACGCGATGAGTTGATTCAGGAAGGGGTTTTGAAGTTAGTGTTCGGGACGAAGTACGGTTTGGTCGGTCGAAATGGATGCGGCAAATCGACGCTGTTGCGAGCGATTTCCGAACGCGTCATCAAGTTGCCAGAATTTTTGCACATCATTCACGTCGAGCAAGAGGCGTCACCGGACGAGCGGTCCGCGTTGCAGACCGTCGTGGAGACCGACACCGAGCGTCTGTACTTGCTCAATCTAGAGAAGCGAATGTTGGACGAAGAACTCGATCAAATCGATGGCATCGACTTGAACGAGGTGTACGAGCGCCTGGACGAAATAGACGCCGACACGGCGACGGCGCGCGCGGGACAAATTCTGGGCGGTCTCGGTTTCGATCCCGAGGAGCAAATGAAGGCGACGAAAGAATTTTCCGGTGGTTGGCGCATGCGCATCGCGCTCGCGGCGGCGCTGTTCATGACGCCGGATTTGTTGTTGCTGGACGAACCGACGAATCACTTGGACGTGCACGCTTTGACGTGGCTCGAAGAGTTTTTACGAAAGTGGGAAAAGACGGTCCTCATCGTGTCGCACGATCGCGGCTTTTTGAACGATTGCACGACGGCAACAATTTTCTTGCACCACAAAAAGTTGCGCTACTACGGCGGATCCTACGATACCTTCCTCAAGGTGCGCGCTGAGCACCGAGCCAACGAGGAGGCGATGCAGCGAAACCAAAGTTTGCGAGAGTCATCTCTGAAGCAATTCATTCAGCGATTTGGGCAAGGTCACAAGAAAATGGTGCGTCAGGCACAATGTCGCATGAAGATGCTCGAAAAATTACAGAGCGAGCGGGTGGACGTGGATTACGATGATCCGTATCTACGCATCAATTTCCCATCCGCGTCGCCGTTGCCGCCACCGTGCATCTCCGTGATGAACGTCGCGTTCGGTTACGAAGGCTATCAAACCTTGTACCAAAACTTAGACTTTGGGTTAGACATGGATAGCCGAGTCGCAATCGTCGGACCGAACGGGGCTGGTAAATCGACGTTTTTGAAGCTTCTCGAGGGTGACATTTTGCCCACCAAAGGTTGGATTAATCGTCACACCAAGCTTCGGCTAGCGCGTTTCTCTCAACATCACTTGGAGACGATGAACTTGGAGGAAGATTGCGTAGCGCACATGAAGAGACTAGACAGCGAAATGCCTATAGAGACGGCGCGAGCGTACTTGGGTCGATTCGGCCTGTCTGGCGAGCTCGCGACAAAGCCGATTAAAGTTTTGTCCGGCGGGCAAAAGTCACGTCTAGCATTTGCCGAACTCGCGTGGAAGCAACCTCACATTCTCCTTTTGGATGAACCTACTAACCATCTTGACTTGGAAACGATCGAGTCACTTGCCATGGCGCTCAACAACTTCGAAGGCGGCGTCGTGTTAGTCTCGCACGACGAGCGTCTCATTTCGCTCGTCGTCGATGAAATTTGGATTGTCACGAAGGGCGACATGAAATCCAATCCTCCGGTCCCAGGAAGCGTACAAGTTTTCAATGGATCGTTCGACGATTACAAAGCCAAGTTGCGCGAAGAGTTTTCGGGCGGCAACTTGTTGTCGGAGAAACGAAAAGCCGAAAAGAAGAGGGGAGGTGGGCGTGCGCCCGAACCCGAACCCGAACCCGAGAAGGCGCCCGCACCGGCGAAGCCTCCCGGAAAGATCATGATGGACAGTGCGTTCACAAAGTCCACGTCAAACGATATCTCCAACGAACAAGATCGCCCGACTTCGTCCCAGGTGAAATGGGTTCCGCCTCACTTGCGAGGCGCCGCGCAACAAGACCAAGAGAACGCGGGCAGCGCCGACCAAGCGTGGGGCGACGAATGACGCGTGCGCTCAAATACACACACACGAATTGAAAGTTGAAAATAATATAATACAAGAATCGAATCACAACAATTAATCGCTACTCTTCCTCCTCCAGCAATGATGCCGGATCAGTCGGCGACGTGTTCCACCTAATCGCTCGCCACGTCAGCAACGCGCCGGCTTCGCTGAAGATGTCAACCAAAAGCTCAGACAGTGCTCCATTTATCACTAAATCACCCTCGGGCGACGATCCAAGCACGGGATCTCCCAACCCTAACTCGTGAAACTTATGCGCCACTTCAATCTGCGTGATAAATATCAGCAGCCCCACGGCGAAACATCCGCCGCTCACCGTTCGTCGCATAGCCTCCCGAAACGTCCCATCGAACGCCTTCCGCTCGTACGCCTTCCCCGCCAGCCCCCCCACGACCCACACGCTCGCTAATTTCGCCCCATGCACGATTGCGGGCAACAAATACGCTAATCCACGCCACCTCGGTCCAATCGGCGCCAACCACGACGGAATGTTTCCCGCGCTGAGCGCCGCCACCGCCACGAGCACCTGCGCGGACACCGCGACGAGCGAATCCGCGATCGGCAACCCGCGGTCGACTTCAGAGATCGCCTCTGGGCGGAAGCGCGCGCGCACTTCAGTGTTCCCGAACTCCAGGCCGCGTTTGAACTCCTTTTCGACGTCGACGGATAAATCAATCGCGAACGCGTCATCTTCATCTTGCGCGTCTTTCGACGCCTTTTCCTCGCTTTTCGACGGCTCCGCGCGCGTGTGAGTCGCGCGCGATGTGCGCACGCGCGAAAGACGCGTCGACGGCCGTAGGGCGGCGCGAACCCGCGGCGACGTCGCGGCGCGCATGCTTCGGCGCGTCGAGGTGTGAGGTACGGACGAGGTTGGCCGCGCTCTGGCACCGCGACGCGCGAGGGAAGGCTTCGAGCGCGCTGAAAGAATAGATGATAAATACAACGAATCGCTGCGAGCGTCGAATCTCGCGCGCTCGAAAGTTCAAAAGTATTCGAGGCCCAAAAATCTTCTGAGCGCCTCTACTATGGGCATTTGGAGCGTCATGACTGGACCTTGTCGCGCGGCTGCGGCAAAGTAGCCCCTGTATAACCCGCGAACGCCGTGATTGGCGATGACATCGCGCGCGATGGTTATCGCGCCTCGCTTGTCGCCGACGTTGGACATGACGAGCGTCTTGAGCGTGTCCACGGGTTGCGTGACGGTTTGCGCGACGACGCCGCTCGCGAACGAGCACGTAAAGTGCAACGGCGGCGCGTCCTCGCTAAACGTCCCATTTTTCAACAACCATCGTTTACTGACATCATACGTCGCTAACTGCGACCCCGACAGCGTCATCGCGCGCGCCACGCACGCCCCCGCGCCTCGCCACAATCCGCGTCTCACGCCTTCCTCTCTCGCCACCTCCGCGAACGCCCCCACCGTGCTTCGATACCCGCACTCGCTCGATTGCATCCGCACTCGCACGACGTCGATCGGATTAAACACCACCGCGCCTATCCCGCCCGTGACCGCCCCCGCGAGCACTCGCGCGCCGACGCCGTCGCCGCCGAAGACGCGCAGCGCCTCGTCCCGCGTCGTCGGGTACAGCCCGATTCGAAACCCCGTGTACGACAGCCCTCGCATCCACGTCGCCGCGAGTCCCGGCGCGAGCAAGCCCCGCGCGAATCCATCGCGCGCGATCGCCTCGCGCGCGAGCGCTCGCAGCGCGACCGCGTCCGGTCGTTGTTGCGCGCGAACCTTGAGCACCTCGAGCGGGTTGAACACCGTGTCCGCGAGCGCGCACCCGACGCCCGCGGCCGCCCACTCGCGGGCGACGTCGGGCGCGCCGCGCGCGGGCGTCGCGCGCGTCGGCGGTGGCATCGCGTCCCGCGCGCGGCGCCGAGCGGCGCGGCGGCGATTGGCGCTCGGGACATCGCGGCGCTCGGGACGCGACGCGACGCGACGCGGGACGCGACGATGCGTCGACGCGCGACGCGAGCGCTGATGCGCCTGACCGCGACGGCGTCGTCGGCGCGCGCGGGCGCGCGCGAGCGCGGCGCGGCGAGCGCGGCGAGCGGCGCGCACTTCGCGGGGACGACGACGCGGCGCCCGCGCGCGGCGCGACGCCCGATCGAGGTGGAGCGGACGACGATCGATCAGGACAAGGCGCAGATTCGACAGAGCGCGCGCGTGCGCAAAGCGCTGAAGCGCGTGGTGCACGAGGAGCTGGTGCACAAGTTTGACGGCACGGGGGCGAACGTGATGGACGCGCGCGTGTCGAAAGATTTTAAGACGGTGCACGTGCTGTACGGAACGACGCGGATGGGGGAGGAACACATCGCGGGGAACGCGTTGGAGCGGAACGCGCAGAAAATACGGACGATGCTGTCGAAGATGTTGACGATGAAACACACGCCGCGGTTGGTGTTTCGATTCGAAGGCGCGCGGAGCGAGGCGCAGCGGCAGTTTGAAGAGGCTTTGGTGCGCAGTTCGCGCGAGTTTGCGGATGAATTAAGAGAGGATGAAGACGAGGATGAATCGACGTGGGACGACGACGACGACGACGACGACGACGACGACGACGAAAGTTCGTCTTCGAGCTCGTCCTCGAGCAGTAGCAGTAGCAGTAGCAGTAGCAGCGGCAGCGGCAAACGCCGACGAGAATAAGCGTACGGTCGCGGCGCTTGATTTCACCTAGCGTGTTCTACTAGAGGGTTACTGTACTGTAATAAACCCCCGGGATGTCGCGGGATGATAGCTATACATACATTAATATATGCGATCACACGGATAAATAGTGAGGCGCCATCTGTCCGAACGCGAAAACACACACACCCGCGGGGCGCCAACGGGCTCCTTGTCCGGCCGACCGTGAAAACACCCGCGAGTCGTTGTTTGATTCCCGCGCGGCTGGGTGTCCAGCCCATCCAATCAGTTGTGTATTCATAGCGTAACAAGTTCAAGTTCTATAGAGTTGTAGTTTTCCATGGCTCTCGAGTGACAAAAATCAGAAGCCGCGCGGGCAAAAATCACAAGCCGCACGGGGCAACCTGTGCCTCATAAATACATTAATATATGATAAAGTATGGTTAAATAGCGAGGC
>VMHT01042537.1_pt1 | contig 14296 bp, 28 predicted proteins | sample 4693611 | NCBI WGS metagenome assembly VMHT01 (sample SAMN12280063, study PRJNA550983) | marine metagenome | isolation source: seawater sampled from same location over 5 years 0.02-0.2 micron viral filtrate | place: USA: collected off the coast of southern California halfway between the port... ... | reverse complement strand
TAGTATTTCCTTTAAAGTGTTTAATACTTTTTAAAGGACTTTAAAGTACTTTAAGTTGCGCGGCTATCTTGTTTACATCTAATCCTTCTAAAATTGTATATGATTGAGTATATATAGGGGGGAGGGGGTGTGGCCACCTGCCGGCCTACTTTTAATTGATCTTTGAAGACTTTGAAATCTTAAAAAACTTCAAAATCAAACTTTCTATTCTTCAAAGTCTTCAAAGAGCTTCGACATTCTTCAAAGTCTTCAAAGTCTTCAAAGATTTTTAAAGGAAATACTATTTATATTCTTGTTTACTTAGCCGTAAAGACTAAAAAGTACTTAAAGAACTGACTATTTCTTCAAAATCTTCAAAGTCTTCAAAGACTTTTGAATTATCCAGAATAAACTTTAAAGTCTTCAAAGATTCTATAAACTCCGCAATTAAACCGCCTCTTTTCATTTCTAAGCCGTTTTAACTTCAACCTATACTTTACTATTAAAAACTTTTCTTTTGAGCTTAGACGGCTTTATTAGTTTGATGAATAATGACTATAAGTTTCGTTTATTAGAATTATTCAATTGAAAATTTTAGAATCTAACTTCATTTAAATTAATGGGAGTTATACAAATGACAGTTAAAAATAGAGAAGTAGAAAGAATCTTAAAATCAATAATAACTCAGGCAAATAATCTTCAAGATTTCATTGAAGAAAAGGTCGAAGAAATCAGAGAGGTTCAAAACTGGGATCAAGATCTTCATTATGATGTTGAAACTTTAGCAAGTCGAGCCGCAACAATTTACTATAAAACCGAAGAACTAATCGAACATGGAGAATTTCAAGATGAATAAACAAAAACTTGAAGCAATCAATTATTTATATGATGCAATTTACTGGGCATCAAGTCGCATAGAAGAATTCAGAGATGATGATTATCGATTCGATGAAGTAGAAAGAACCTTAAACAAGGCTATAGATCAATTAAGAGACTTTTACGACTCTAAAGGACTAGAACCAAGTTATTATATTTTTAACAGTGTAAGAGACTATAACAATAGATTTAGGGATTTTAAGTAACCACCATATAAAGGCATTCTTTTTTGAGTGCCTTTTGTAGTGTTTATTTTTCTTTAACACTAAATAAAAAATTTTAAAAACTGGAGAGTTTAAAACATGGATAAAATTACACTAGAAGAAATTAATACCAGCACCTTGATCAATAACAAGGCTAAACAATGGAGCCGCGATAATCTGGAGTATTTGAATAAGCCTATGAAGTTATTCGGATCTTCTCAAAAGGTAGAAAAAGGCGCGGATAAATTCACCACATATATTTTATATCTACAGCCGGCAGATAAAGTCAGCACAAAAACCCTTTGTGTCTTTGCAGATCTAGCCGGATGCAAAAGAGATTGCTTGATATCATCCGGACAGTTAGGAATGACAACCGGCCAGAATGCCGCGACCAAAAGAACTATATTAATGTTATTGCGCCCTGAATGGTTCGAGTCTCAAATACTCACAGAAGTTGATAAGGCGGAGCGTAAAGCCGCCGTTGAAGGCATTCCGGCATTATTCCGGCTAAATGGTACTAGTGATATAGATTTTTCCTATATCATCAAACAACGGCCCGATTCTTTGTTTTATGATTATACGAAAATACTCAGCCGGATTTCAAAGAATACACTTGATAACTATGATCTCACGTTTTCCGGCAGTATGTACAGCACACAAAGCCGCGCGGCATTACTCAAAGCAGTACAGCGAAAGCACCGGATCGCGATTGCGTTCAATACCAAGGGAATTAGCCGCGACTCTTTGAGTATCCCTGACGGCTTCAAGTCTTTCGATGAGACAGACCTACGACACCTAGACGCACCAATAATAGGGGCATTAAAACGCAAAGGATCAAGCATTAAACAACGTGAAGCGGAGAACCTCAAAGAGAATAGTTTCTTCATAACTGCCGCGAATCTGCCGGCCTTTAAAGATATTATAGCAATAAATTAAACTCCCCTTTAGGGGCTGAAATACGCCCCATTTTTTTTAATAACAAGGACAAATAAACATGAGAAAAAGAAAAAGAAAAGCAAACTTTTTTAATGAAGATGTACTGATTGAAACTTTATGCATGATGATCATAGGTTTTATGATTTCTTTAAGTTACTTAATAATATTATCCGAATTTAAATAATTAAGATAATACTTTAAATATGGAAAGTAACCTATTAATTTATAACACTATTCACGAAAGTTATAATGAACATTCATGAGAAATATTGGACAAATAATTTTGAGATATTAAACTAAATATAAATTAAATAACTGGAGATAAAAAAATGCCACATGAATTTAAAGACTGGACAACTACATTCGGAGAACTAAAAGCCGGAGATACTTTTCTTGATCTTGATACAAGGGATGATTGTGAAGACTTTGATAAGACTTATCAGATTTGGGTCAAAAGAAATTTTAACGATGCCTTTTGCATTTGGTGCACAGAAGAAACAAAAGGAGCTTTTGACATCGAACCTGATAGAAAAGTTTTAAATCTAACGGGAGCCTCTAAAGAGCAAAGAGAATGGTGGAAATTGAGAGAGCACGCGCCAGAACTGGAGAAAAAAGCATGAAAGAATTACGCCATATAAAGCTCATACGGAGCGATGAAAGAGTCACTGGTATAGTCGTAACCTATTTAGGTTTGTTAGCTGTAACGTCAATTGTGGCGGTTTCATCGCTTGCCTTTGTGACTTTGTTAAACATATTGATTTATAACTGGAGATAAAAATGAAACGAATAGAAGATATTATGGATAAGTTTACTAAAGATATTTTGAATCTTGAAAACACCACCTTAGAAAATATTGGGGCATGGCATTGTGAGAAAGGACATGAGCCTGTATCTGATGATGGAGATTATCTTGAAGGGTATAGAAAACAATACGCGAAAGAACAAATGGAGGGTAATGATTATGAGTTGTCAATCAACAGAAAAAGCATATGAAATGTTAGCTGATGAAATCTTATCTTTATGGACAATAAACGACCGCGTTGATTTATTAGATGACTGCATAGAATATGTTGTAGAAAAATTTAAAGCGGATGAATATTTATTTTATAATTTTAATGTAAGTGTAAAGCATCATTTAATAATTTGGTTACAAAAAACACTAAGTAATTCTGGTGTATTATCTAATCAAGACTTAGAAAAAATGGCTATGGAAAGAAAACAAAATGTCTATAAAAATCTAACTAAGAAATGTTTGAAAGGATTAATCAAAGAAGAACCTATGGTTTATAACAAATCCAATACCCATTATAGGGATGGAGACAACACTTAAATTTAATGGAGAAGTAGCTATGAATTGGCAATTCCCGGACAATATTATTATTTATTGTGATAGGTGCGATGAAAATAAAGATGGTGACTTATGGATTCCTACAGATATATATGGATCGTTAACAAAGAAAGAAGATTTTGATGATGATAGTCATTATGTTTGTTGGGATTGTTTAACTAAAAATGAAATAAAACAAAAGGAGAAAAACGATGGATGAACTTGAACATGATATTGAACTTTTATATCTTTTATTTAAAGACGATAATTGGAAAAGTAATTTTAGAAATGAAAAGGAATTCAAAAGATTCATGAATAATACAGCATGGTCTATTGTAAATAAAACTAGAGAAGAAGAGGAGGAGTTATCATGGCTAAGATAGTACCAAGTAATGTCAAATATATATTGCCAGAAACAATAGCTATTGAATGGCACTATGAAGACGTTATATCCGTTAGACCTAGATTGAATCCAACACAAGCTAAACAAGTGTTAAGACACGTTGAGCAAAATCATGATGCTACTTGTGGTATTAGTTGGGAAACATTAAAAGTAGTTTCTGATATTCTCTTTGAGGAGCTTAAAGAAAATACTAATAATAATTATTAGTAATTAAAAGTAATTACTTTAAACCCTTTAAAGATATTATAATACTTGAAATTGATTAAGTCTATACCCTATACTAGATTTAGTTGTTAAACTTTAAATAAAAACTGGAGAAAGAAAATGACTGTTACAAATATGTACGCTAACGCGACTAACTTAAAACCCATTAGAGATAATGGTTATGGTGATGCTGACTTTGATATTAAAGTTCAGAGATTAAAATACAATGTAGATCATAATGAGTTTCCTCAAAAAGAGCCTGATTATTGGCAGAGAAAACTGAAGGTGACGAAAAATTATTTTAGCCACGATAGCTCAAAGTTTATTGTTTACCGGACTGATAATGGAAGTGAATTAGGTGTTCATGGAGATCGTTATCACGCTGTAGCACCTAAAGATATGATTGAGAATGCTAGAAATATTATTGAGCGATCTAATTTAAATACCGTTGGTATCACTGAAGATATTAAAGTGAGTCACAGTGGGTCTAGATGTTTTGTTAAATATAATTTTCCGGCACACGTTTATGATACTGGTGACGGAGATCAAGCGACTTTAAGTTTGCTTTGCCATACTTCTTTAGATGGTTCATGGCCTTTTATGATTAGTGTTGCCGCAACTCAACACGCCTGTACGAATTTACAAGTGTTTATAACTGGAGGTGTTGGTATTTACAGGGCTAAACATACAAAATCTTTAAGCATTAAACATGGTGCTAATGTTATCTGTCAGGCTATAGATATCTTTACTAAAGAAAGAGATTTATGGAAGACTTTAAAGAATACTAAGGTCACTGACAACGAAGCGTTTGAATTCTTTGCTAATGCTATTGGTGCTAATCTTGAAATTAAAGCAGGATCTCGAAGAAATGTACGGAAGAATCCTGACTGGTTACAAGATCCAGGAATGCGACTTCATCTTTTGCCGCGAAATAATTCTAATTTGACATTCATTTGGAATGCTTATAATTTAACTTATAGAAATCGTTTAGGTGCTAATTATTGGGCTGTTTATAATGCGTTAACTGACTGGTCAACTCATGCCGGAGTTAGCTCAAGAAAAAGTTGGGACAACCTTGCATCAGTTAAAAATGATCGACAACAATTAGTCAGGAAAGCATTTAAAACTAATAACTTTTTGGAGGTGGCGTGATGTTTATTGAAGATAGAATTGTAGAATTACATGAATTAGATTTTGACAAACAAGATATCGTAAGAAATATTTCTAACATGGTAACTTGGAAATCTTTAAACTCTGAAGAAGAAACTAACTTAAAACAAAACATACTGGAGGAAATTAAAAATGCAAATTAGTTTAGATCAACATGAAGTAGTTGAAGCCATTGAAGAGTTTGTTAAAAACAAATACGGCTTAAGTAAATCTTTGTATAGCGATTGGGATTACCCATGTTTTACTTATCAGAAATTACAAAGACATTTTAAGAAACATCGTAACGGATATCCCATGAAAGATGATAATGGAAATCGTGTTTACGACCCTGATAAAAAACCTTATTACACTACCAATCATTTAAATTTTGATGACACTTTTGAATTATCATTTATATTAGGAGAAGAAAATGACGATTAAATTATTTGGTTATCATCTCACTTTTAATTTTAGATCTGGGGTAGGTTTTGACATTGAGTTTTGTGATTCAAGACCTATCTGGGTTACTGGTGAACAGTTTTTTGGGTTGACTGCATTAGCGTTCATGGGTGTAGTAATACTCATACCTTTTTGCATGATCACCTATGGTAAGGCGTATGAACTCGAAGAATTTTAATTTGACAAACACATATTTTTGTGTTAGTTTCCCGATTCATTTTATAAAATAGGAGTAAGTAGTATGGCGATAATAGAAGGAAAAGCGTATTGGGCTAACATCACAGTACCTAATACTAAATTCGAACCAATGTATGTTATTAACTTAATCGTGCCTGATAAAGTTGCTGATGATTTTAAAATGCGAGGTTGTTCTGTTAAACAGATGGACGAAGGTAAGGCTCTCATTATTAAAAGAAAGGTAGCTGATAATCAGGGTAATTTAAAACCAGTGCCTAAACTTTTTGATAAGTTTAAAAATCCGATTACAGATAGGGTAGGTAATGGATCTACAGTTAAAGTACAGTACCGCGAGTTTGATTGGGAGTATGGGACAAAGTTTGGCAAAGGTCTTGATTTACAAGCGGTTCAAGTTATTGATCTTGTTGAAGCGGCTGTTCCAGATGGCTTGGAACTTGATGCTGAAGAGACAGAAGAAACAGAGCAAGGAGAAGTTGAATTATGAGTGATCAAGCACAATTAATCTTTATCAAAGATGATGTTAAATATGATGTTAATAAACTATCACCTGAAGGACAATCAGTTTTTGGTATTTTACTTAATGCTCAAAACAAAATGCGTAACGCTGAATTAGAAGTAACTTTAGCGAGAGCATCTATCATGACTTTAAATCAAAGCATGAGTGAGCATTTAGTTGATGAAGCAATTATTGAGGATGAACAAGCAGAGCCAGAGGATTAATTATGGCTTTTGCAAAATACCACTTACCTTGTACTGTTTGTGGTGGATCAGACCCGGTGTCTGTCAATGAAGACGGCTCCGGGTTTTGTTTTAGTTGCAAGCATCACTACAAAAACTATGAGGAAAGTATGGAAGGACAAGTTACTGATTTAAAATCATACAAAGAATTAGATAGAAACTTTAAATCTTTTTATCCTATAAAACACAGAGGCATATCAAAAGAAACCGCCAAGAATTATGGTGTACAGGTTTCGTTAAATGAAAAAGATAACATTGATAAAATATATTATCCTTACTTTAAAGGGACAGAACACGTTGCTACTAAAATAAGAACAGTTGCAACCAAAGAATTTCACTGGACAGGAGAACCAAAAAAATCAGAATTGTTTGGACAGTCTGAGTTTCCTGCCGGATCAGCAATGTATGTAACTATTTGCGAAGGAGAGGATGATGCACAGGCCGCCTTTCAAATGCAAGGCTCTCAATATCCTTGTGTTTCTGTGAAGTCAGGTAGCTCCGCGTTAGCAGATTGTAAAGCATCGTATGAATACCTAGATAGTTTCCCTACTATTGTTGTTTGTTTTGATGAAGATGATGTAGGCCGTAAGAGCGCGGAGCAAGTCGCTGAATTGTTTGGCGGTAAAGCTTTAATCATGAAACATCCTAAAGGTTTTAAAGATGCTTGCGATTATTTAAAAGCAAATCAACAAGCTTTGTTTGTTTCAATGTGGTGGAAGGCGGAGAAGTATATACCCGATGGTATAGTTATTAGTGATCAGTTACATGAAGAAGTTATGTCTGATCTTGAAATGCCTTTCTGTAGTTATCCTTGGGACTGTATGAATCTTATGCTATATGGTATGAGAAAAGCAGAGTTGATTACATTGACAGCAGGTACAGGAATAGGAAAAACTACTTTAGTTAAACAGATACAGGAAGAAATATTTAAATTTACAGATGAAAAGATTGGTGTTATTTCTTTAGAAGAAAACGTAGCTACTGCCGCTTTAGGGTTAATGAGTTTATCTGCTAATAAACTTTTACATCTACCTACCAGAGAACAGATGGTTAAATATATCTTAAAAGATCCATCTAACATATTCAAAAAACCTAAACTTGCAGAGAGTATTTCATCAGAGGAAAAACAAAAAGCTTATGATGACATTTTAAAAAGTGGTAGGTTTTTATTCTTGAAACATGTTGGTAAGTTCGACATGGAAAATGTTTTAAATAGAATTAGATATCTAGCTAAAGCAGAAGATTGCGGTGTAATTGTTTTAGATCACATAAGTATTTTAGTAGGTATGGCTATGAGTGCTAGTTCGGATGAAAGAAAAGCAATCGATGCGGTTATGCATAATCTAAGAGCAGTAGTAGAAGAAACAGGAGTTAGTCTTATAGCTATAAGTCATTTAAGTAAAGCTACTGGTAGTAGAAACAGCCACGAAGAAGGCGGCAGGGTGAGGCTACAGGACTTGAGAGGTTCTAATGCTATTGCTCAGTTAAGTAATATTGCGATTGCTTTAGAGGGAAACAGGCAAGCTGAAGACCCTGAAGAAAGAAACATGACAGTCGTTAGAGTTTTGAAGAATAGGTTTAGTGGTGAGACAGGAATATGTGGTTATTTAAAATATGATTCTTCTACAGGTAGGCTTAGTGAAGTAGATGATTATGATTGTGGAGAAGTTATTTGAATTTAGTTATAGACATTGAGGCTGATGGACTTGAACCGACAGTTATCTTTTGTATTGTTGCGATATGTGCAGATACCAAAAAGGTTTATACATTCGACAATACACAAATAAAAGAAGGTTGTAAGTTTCTTAGCGATGCTGACAAATTAATAGGTCACAATATATTAGGATATGATATTCCGGCTATCTTAGATATAGAAGGAGTAGATTTATATGATAAGAAAATAGTAGATACTTTGGTTTTATCTAGATTGTTTCAACCAAATAGAGAGGGTGGTCATGGCTTAGAAAGTTGGGGCTATAGATTAAAGTTCTTGAAAGGCGATTACGGTGATGACAACGAACATGCTTGGGATTCGTTTACACCAGAGATGTTAGAATATTGTATTAATGATGTTAAATTGAATCACAAAGTTTATGATCATTTAAAAATAGAATCTAAAGGATATACTTCTAAGTCTGTAATCATAGAGCATGAAGTGTATAAGATTATAACTCAACAAAGAAAGAATGGATTTTTAATTGACGAAAAGAAATGTATGCTTTTATTAGCTGAGTTAAATGAGTTATTAGTTTCGGTTGAAGATGAAGTAAGACAAGAGTTTAAACCAAAAGCTACCTTCAGATATTTAACTCGTAGGTATACAAAAACTGGAAGTATTTCTAGGACTGCTAAAGATCAAGATGGTATTGGAGTTAGACTAACTAACAAAGAGTATGCCGAAATAGAATTGTCTAATAACTATATTACGAGAACAACTTATACAGATTTTAATTTAGGATCTAGAAAACAAATAGGAGAATACCTTATAGACTTTGGATGGAAGCCAAAAGTTTTTACACCCACAGGTCAACCAGTAGTTGATGAACAAACTTTAATAAAAGTAAAAGATATACCGCAAGCTGTTTTAATAGCCAAGTATTTAACTGTTCAAAAAAGAATTGCACAGATAACTTCATGGATAAAAGAGATACAAGAAGATGGAAGGATACATGGATTTGTAAATCCTAATGGAGCAATAACATCTAGAATGACACACTCACATCCTAATACAGCGCAAATTCCAAACTCTTCAGCACCTTATGGAAAAGAATGTAGAAGTTGTTGGATTGTCCCGGAGGGTTATAAGTTAGTAGGTATAGATGCATCTGGGCTAGAGTTAAGAATGTTAGCGCATCACATGAACGATAAGGAGTATATAAATGAAATCCTCAATGGAGATATACACACCGCTAATCAAAAATTTGCAGGACTTGAATCAAGAAATCAGGCGAAAACTTTCATATATGCCCTCCTGTACGGAGCCGGAGATGCTAAACTTGGGGAAGTGGTTAAAGGAAGTAGACACGATGGTAAAAGACTTAAGCAACGCTTCTTTACTAGTCTCCCTGCATTTAAAACAATTAAGAACAGAGTATCAAGAGAAGCTTCTAGCGGATTCGTTAAAGGAGTAGATGGTAGAAAGATTAAAGTTAGGTCTGAACATAGTGCATTGAATACTTTATTACAAGGTGACGGAGCAATTATTATGAAACAGGCTCTAATTATATTTAATGATAAGTTAAATAAAAATAATTACGATGCTAAGTTCGTAGCTAATGTACATGACGAATGGCAGTTAGAAGTTAAGGAAGATATAGCCGATGAAGTTGGAAGGCTAGGAGTTATTTCTATAAAGGAAACTACCTGTGCTTTGAAATTAAATTGTCCCTTAGATGGAGAATATAATGTCGGAAACAACTGGTCAGAAACACATTAAAAAGTACGCAGTATATGGCAATGTTTATGCTTCTGATGGTATCTATATTCCAGAGTGGTTTTATAGAGGAACTTTTTATAGGTGTCAAATTTTTATAGCAAACCAAGGATTCTATAACGATGATTATTCAGAAGTCGTGGGGGGTTGGTCTATTAGATGGTCTGAGGAATATCTTGAAAAAAGATGGAAGGCTATCTCAGACGAAAACGAGTTTGTAGGTCAAAAAATGGATGCTCTTATGGACGAAGAACTAGCAGACATAAAGGAACAACAAGCTAAGTTTAATGCTAAGTATTATCCTGACCTACAGGAAAACTAAAGTGAAAAACATTAATAAAATATCAGGAGATGCAAGAAAGTCTTTTAATTCTACAAGAAAAGGAGACTTTGCTGAATACCATGCAGTAACTTGGCTTTGGGATCAGGGATACGAGGTATTTAAAAATTGTGGAGGTAGTGGGTATATAGATTTAATAGCCGTTAAAAATAAAGAAATAAAACTCATAGATGTTAAATCTACACGAAGAGATAGGTGTAGCTATTCTAGTGGAAGAACCGACAAACAAAAGAAAGAAGGTGTTGTTATATTAGTATTTAATATCAACTCTAGACAATGTAAATTTGCAAAGCATAGAAATGAAAAAACTTGAAAACCTTATAGAAGACGTATATAAGCCTTTAGAAGACTTGTCTAATGGGATACCACTACCTATCACAGAAAGTGCCTTAGACGAGACTATGGAAGGTTTAAAGGGTGCTATACTATCGTGGTCTAACCCTACAAAAAGAGATAGTGATTTTTCACTAAGAATGTCTAACATAGGTAGACCTGCTAGACAATTGTGGTATCAGAAAAGAGATACTTCAAGTAATACTGTTGATGCTATATCTCAAATAAAGTTTTTGTATGGGCATGTCTTAGAAGAAATAGTTTTAATGTTAGTTAGAATGGCAGGTCATGATGTTACTGATGAACAGAAAGAAGTTAAAGTAGATAACATTACAGGACATATGGATTGTAAAATTAATGGTGAAGTGGTTGATATTAAATCTGCATCTAACTTTGCTTTTAAAAAGTTTCAACAAGGAAGATTAGCTGATGACGATCCTTTCGGATACTTAGGACAGCTTGCAGGATACGAAGAAGCGGAAGGTACTAACAACGGTGGATTCTTAGTTATTAATAAAGAATCAGGAGAGCTTTGTTTACATCGCCCAGAAGAGTTAGACAAACCTAATATTAAAAATAAAATAAACAATCTTATAGCATCTTTAGATTTAGATGATAAACCAGAAAGATGTTATGATCCTGTACCAGAAGGTAAGAAAGGTAACTACAAACTACCTAAGTCTTGTGCTTGGTGTAAGTATAAATTCGATTGTTATAATGATGCTAATGATGGAGCAGGGCTTAGAACATTTAAGTATTCTAATAGTCTTGTTTATTTAACTCACGTTGCATCAGAACCACAGGTAGAAGAAATATTATGAATGGTAAAAAATCTAAAAAAATTTCTAATCAATGTAAAGTTATATTAGTAGAATGGCTTAAAACTTTATTGCCGCAAGAAGAAGCAGATAAAATATCTGTAGAAAATTGTTTAAACTTTGTACCTGAACAAACACACTTCTATGCTAACAGAACTATATATTTAAATTCTTACAATCCGAAATGGATTAAAAATAAAATAAAAAAGATTGTAAATTTACTACCTTTTAAACCAATACAATCAATTAGTTTAAAGGATGTTGAATGGATAACGAACAAAAATTAAATTTACAAGACTGTGTGTTTTCTTTGAGTCATTGGATGATTGTGGATGGCGGCCATGTTGACAATGTATCTTTAGAAGTATGGATAAAACTAAAACAATTAATTGATTTTGAAATACAAAAAAAACAAAAGGTAACTGTACATTGACTAAAAAAATAAAAAAAGGTTTTCGTAAACCAAGAGTTAAAAGACCTGTAGAAAAAGATCTTGTAAAAGGATATGACTCTAATTGGGAATACGAATTACATACAGGTATTTTAGATTCGTGGGACTTTCATTTTGATAAAATTAAATATGTTGTTGAACATACTTATGAACCTGACTTTACTAAAGAAGTAAAAAACAAAACTGTTTTACTTGAAGCTAAAGGTAGGTTTTGGGACTACGCTGAATACAGTAAATATGTATGGATTAATAAAGCACTTCCTGAAAATACAGAGTTAGTTTTTTTATTTGCTAATCCTAATGCCCCAATGCCGCAAGCTAAAATGAGAAAAGATGGAACTAAAAGAAGTCATGGAGAGTGGGCAAGTGCTAATGGTTTTAAATGGTTTAGTGAAGACAGTATGCCTAGTGATTGGATAAACGAAAAGAAAAGAGATAGTTTTGATGTCGAATGAAATAGAAGATTATTTAAGGATGCAAAGTGATATGGCTAGAAATAGTATAGATGATGCTACCCCCGAAGAATGGGATAGATTAAATTGGAATAGGGCTTCAACCGCTATTACGGAAGCAGTGAACCACCCACCGCATTATAATCAAGGCGATATAGAAACGATTGATTATATAATTGATGTGTTAGGAATTGAATATGCTGTTAGGTATTGCCACGGTAATGTGTTAAAGTACACAGGATCTAGATTGTTTAATAAAGGTAAAACAATAGAGGACGCTCGAAAGGCTATATGGTATTTAAATAAAATGGTCGAGCTTTTAGAAAATAAATGACTACTTTTAGCAGAAAAGATGAAAGAAGAGATAGGTTTGTACGTAAGAAAAAGTTTAACAAAATAGAAAACTCTTCTAAGTTAAAAAAAATAAAACACAAAGACAATCAACCAAAGGATAGAGAATAAAACAATGGATCAGTATCAAGAGTTTATACATAAAAGTCGTTATGCTAGGTGGCTTCCTGAACATAAAAGAAGAGAAACATGGGCAGAAACTGTTTATCGTTATGTACAATTTTGGAGAGACAGAGAACAAATAACTGTAGCAGAAGGACAGAAAATATATGAGGCTGTTTATAACTTAGATGTTATGCCATCTATGCGTTGTATTATGACAGCCGGAGAAGCATTAGATAGAGATAATGTAGCAGGATTTAATTGTAGTTATTTGCATATAGATTCTCCAAGGTCTTTTGATGAACTCATGTATGTTCTTATGTGCGGCACTGGTGTTGGCTTTAGTGTAGAAAGAAACTTTATTAATAAACTCCCGGAAGTTGCTGAATCTTTTCATCCAACTGATACGATGATTGTTGTAGCAGATAGTAAGATAGGGTGGTCTTCTGCATTTAGAGAGTTAATTAGTTTACTTTATGCAGGTAAGATTCCTAAGTGGGATTTAAGTAAAGTAAGACCTGCCGGAGCTAGACTAAAAACTTTTGGCGGTAGAGCTTCTGGCCCTGAACCCTTAGATGATTTGTTTAATTTTTGTGTTGGTATATTTACAAAAGCAAAAGGACGTAAGCTTACTTCTATAGAGTGTCACGATGTTGTTTGTAAGGTTGCAGACATTGTGGTTGTCGGTGGTGTTAGGCGTTCTGCTTTAATTAGTTTATCTAATCTTTCGGATCAAAGAATGGGTAAAGCTAAGATGGGTGACTGGTGGCGCAATGAGGGTCAAAGAAGATTAGCTAACAATAGTGTAGCCTATACTGAGAAGCCTGACTTTGAAGCCTTTCTTAGTGAGATGCAGAACATGTATGAATCTAAGGCCGGAGAGCGCGGTATCTTTAGCAGGGTTGCGGCTCAAAAGATAGCCGCTAGAAACGATAGAAGAGATCCTAATCAAGACTTTGGAACTAATCCTTGTTCTGAGATTATACTTAGGTCAAATCAATTTTGTAATTTATCTGAAGTAGTTATTAGAAATGACGATAACCTAGAAACCTTAAAAGAAAAAGTAAAAGTAGCCGCTATTATAGGAACCCTTCAAGCTACTTTAACGGACTTTAGGTATTTAAGAAGTGTTTGGAAAAAGAATACAGAAGAAGAAGCATTGCTTGGAGTAAGTTTAACAGGCATTATGGATCATCCTGTTCTTGGAAAACCATGTGATAAAACAGAACTATGGTTAGGAGAGATGAAATATGTTGCTATCAAAACTAATAAAACATGGGCAAAGAAACTTGACATTAATCAATCAACGGCTATTACATGCGTTAAACCAAGCGGCACTGTTAGTCAACTTGTTAATAGTGCTAGTGGTATCCATCCTCGTTTTTCTCAGTATTATATTCGTAGAGTTCGTGCGGACGAGAAAGACCCTCTTTCTGTGTTTATGTCTGATAGGGGTTTTCCTGTTGAGCAGGATGTAATGTCTCCTAAGTCTAAAGTATTTAGCTTTCCTGTACAGGCTCCAAAGTCTAGTGTAATCTCCCTTT
>VMHT01088243.1_pt1 | contig 14299 bp, 12 predicted proteins | sample 4693611 | NCBI WGS metagenome assembly VMHT01 (sample SAMN12280063, study PRJNA550983) | marine metagenome | isolation source: seawater sampled from same location over 5 years 0.02-0.2 micron viral filtrate | place: USA: collected off the coast of southern California halfway between the port... ... | reverse complement strand
TTATGGCTCAACTAGGAAGTGAAAAAGATCCTATAAGAATGAGTGCAAGACGTACCTCTAAGATAAGAGGACGTTTTCTTAAACATGAGGATCGTAAAAGATACTCAGATAATTACGATAAAATTTTTAAATCTAAAGTTAAAGAAAAGGATTAACTATGGATTATGGTAAAAAGAAAATGATGTATGGCAGTAAAGTTAAAATGATGGGCGGTGGTAGAGCAATGTATGGTGCTGGTGGCTATGCTTCTGTAGCAGAGATGGCAAAAAAATGTGCTTCTATGACAGTTACTGAAAGCTCACAAGGTCGTAAATTAAAAGACCCTAGCGCATGAAAGTAGAAGCTCCTAAAGGCTATCATTGGATGAAACAATCTAAAGGTGGTTATAAGTTAATGAAGCATACTGGTAAATTTGTTCCTCATAAAGGAGCTAGTTTATCTGTAGACTTTCCTATTCAAAAAGTTCATAAGAAATAATTATGTCCGAAACTTATCTTAATCTTTGTAATGATTTACTAAGAGAGCTTAATGAAGTTACATTAACTAGCTCTACGTTTTCTAGTGCTATAGGTGTACAGGCTCATGTCAAAGATAGTATTAATAGAGCTTATCTTGATATTGTAAATGAAGAACCTCAATGGCCTTTCTTGGCTACTGCACTTAGTGGTGCTACTGATCCTATGTATGGAAATGTATACGTAGAAACTGTAGCTGGCACAAGATGGTACTTACTTAAAAGTGATAGTTCTAGCATTACTACTGATTATGGTTCGATAGATTATGATAATTTTTTATTAACAACAGTAGGTGTATCAGGAGAATCTGCTCCTTTTACTATTCGTAATTTACGATTTACTACTACTGAAGAATGGAAAGATTATTTTAGAATTTCTCAAAATCAAGATGATGCAGATACTCAAAATTATGGAGTGCCTGACAGAGTAATTAAAAGTCCTGATAATAGAAAGTTTGGATTAAGTCCTATACCAGATAAAGTATATAGAATTTGGTTTTATGCTTATAACTTACCTACAGAGCTATCAGCTCATGGTGATCAATTAGTATTTCCCAAAACTTATAAAACTGTATTACTAGCTAGAGCTAGATACTATGTTCATCAGTTTAAAGAAAATCCTCAAGCAGCAGCATTTGCACTAGAAGATTATAAAAGAGGTTTGCGTTTAATGAAGCTACACCTTACAGAGTCTGCACCAGGATACTTTAAAGATGACAGGATAAGGTTCCTCTAATGTCTCAGCCTTTCGCATTAGCGTGTAAAGGTGGTTTAAATGTAAATTTAAATCAGCTTGAAATTATGCGACAACCTGGAGTTGCTACAGAGTTACTTAACTTTGAAGTAGATCCTGATGGTGGTTACAGGCGCATTAATGGTTTTACACTATTTGGTGGAGGATCTTCAGTTAGGCCTAATTCAAGTAATAGAATACTAGGTATGTTTGTTTATGCAGATGGATTAATTGTTTGTTCGGGAACAGGCATATTTTTTAGTCAAGATGGAACTAGTTATTTACAAATAAATAAAGCTAGTGTTTCAGGAAGTGGTGATAACTTTAGTACGTTTAGTGGAAGATCTAATGATGCTAGAACAAGTCAAGGCCAATGTAGTTTTGCTTTGTTTGAAGGTACTTCTGATTATGGTGAAGTATTAATTTGTGATGGAGCAAATAAACCTTTCTTTTTTAAAATGACAGGTACTGGAGGTTTATCAGATAGGACTTTTTTTGCAAGTGAGATTACAGTTGATAGCACTACAGCTCCTACTGTAGGAGTAATACATGAAAATCACTTTGTTGTAGGAGGTGCGCCTACAGCTAAGAATAAAATATATTTTAGTTCTAGTCTTGATCCTGATTCTTTTAGTGGGTCAGGTGCAGGAAGTATACAACTAACAGATTCTATTGTAGGACTAGCCAGCTTTCGTAGTGATTTAATTATATTTTGTAAAAACAGTATATTTAAATTAATTAACATTAGTGATAGCGATAATATTGCAATTGTACCAGTTACAAAGAATGTAGGTTGTTTAGATGGCAATAGTATTCAAGAAATAGGAGGTGATCTTTTATTTCTTAGTCCTGATGGTATTCGTACAGTTGCAGGTACAGCAAGAATTGGTGACGTAGAGTTAAGTTCTGTTAGTAGACAAATACAAAAGATAACTACTGTTATTGCAGATGGCATTAATAACTTTGTTATTACAAGTGGAGTGCTTAGAAGTAAATCTCAATATAGATTATTTTATACAAACACAACTCAAAGCTCTTCAGTTTCTAAAGGTGTTATAGGGACACTTACTCCTAATGGGTTTGAATGGTCAGAAACTAAAGGCATTCAAGCTACTGGTTTTGCTTCTGGTTTAGATAAAGATGGTGTAGAACAGTTATATCATGGAGATAATGCAGGATATATCTATAACCATGATACAGGTAATATATTTAATCCTGCAGGTAGTGCTTCTAATGTAGAGGCTCAATACTATACACCTGATTTAGATTTTGGAGATATAGGTACAAGAAAAACTATTAAATATGTAAAAGTGTCTGTTACTCCTGAAGGTACTGTACAACCAGAGTTACAAGTTAAATATGATTTTGAAAGCACGACAACTCCTCAACCTCCTGCTTATACATTAAGTCAGATTCCTTTACCTGCTACATTTGGAAGTGCTACGTTTGGAGAGTCTGAATTTGGAGCAGCAGAAAATCCTTTAGTTAGACAGGCAGTAGAGGGAACAGGAAACACAGTAGCTTTTAGACTTAAAAGTGATGACCAAAGATCACCTTATTCAATTAATGGCTTTTACATAGATTATATGCCAGCAGGTAGGAAATAATAAATGGCTTACTCATATACAAGACAAAGCACGATCTCCGATGGAGATACGATTACAGCCGCATTATTTAATAATGAATATAACCAATTATTAAATGCTTTTGCATATTCATCTAGTGATGCTGCTGAAACAGGGCATAGACATGATGGATCATCAGCTCAAGGCGGCAGTATATCTAAGATTGGTGATCTTGATTTTTTAAATAAAATTGAAGCTGATAGCACTAATAATAGATGGGGTATCTATGTTCAGGTATCCAGTAGTGCAGTAGAGCAAATAAGAATACAAGATGGAGCAATCGTACCTGTTACAGATAATGATATTGATCTAGGTACAAGTTCATTAGAGTTTAAAGATTTATACATAGATGGAACTGCTTATGTAGATGCCATCAACTTTAATGGTACTGCTATTAGCTCTACTGCTGCAGAACTTAATATCTTAGATGGTGTTACATCTACTGCTGCTGAACTCAACATACTTGATGGCGTAACGTCTACTGCAACTGAATTAAATGTAATGGATGGCGATACTTCTGCTAGTGCAACTACTCTTGCAGATGCTGATCGTGTAGTCGTTAACGATAATGGCACAATGAAGCAGGTAGCACTGACTTACTTTGAAACTTACTTTGAAGCTGCTTTAGATACAGGTACAAATCTAACTACTGTAGGTGCTTTAAATGCAGGATCTATTACATCTGGTTTTGGTGCAATAGATATAGGTTCTTCTAACCTAACAGCAACAGGCACTATATCGTTAGGGGCTACTTCTTTTAATGATAATAACATTACTAATGTAGGTTCTATTCAACTAGATAGTATTGCAGGAGATGGAGATACTAATAGCTCTATTGCATTTAGTGGTTCTGATGTTATTACGATAACTACTGGAGGAACTACTGCTTTAACGATAGATGCTTCTCAAAACGTAGCTATTGCAGGTGATCTCACTATTACTGGTGATGATCTTACAATGGGAACTAATACTTCAGGTATGCTTCTTATTGCTGATGGTACTAACTTTAATCCTACAGCAGTTGGATCTTTATCTGAAATATCTTCAGTAGCTAACGATGATGTTTTACTAGCAGTAGATACTTCTGGAGGAGGTTTAAAGAAAATAGCAAGAAGTACATTAGTTTCAGGACTAGCTACTTCTGGTGCTATTTCTAATGTAGTAGAAGACACTTCACCTCAGTTAGGTGGGAATTTAGATACTAATAGCCATAATATTTTAATTGATGATGCTCATTTTATAGGCGATGAAAATGGCAATGAGCAAATAATATTTCAAACTACTAGTTCAGCAGTTAATCAATTTGATATTACTAATGCTGCAACTGGCAACGCTCCTAAATTATCAGCTACAGGTGGCGACTCTAATATTGATTTAGAAATTGAGGCTAAAGGAACAGGCCATGTAACAATTAGGGGTAATACTAATGCTGGAGCTATCCAACTTAATTGTGAAAGTAATAGTCATGGTCAGATAATAAAATCTCAACCACATTCAGCAGCAGTTACTAATACAATGTTACTTCCAGCAGGAAGTAGTTCTACTTTAGTATCTCTTGTATCTACAGATACATTAACTAATAAAACAATTAATGCTTCTAACAATACACTTTCTAATATACCTATGTCAGCTACCTCATTTGTTGCTGGTACAGGCGTTAGTCTTAGCACTAATACGTTAAGTGTAGATGCTGCACAAACAGGAATAACATCTCTTCTTGCTACTGATATTAAGATTGGTGAAGACGATCAAACTAAAATTGATTTTGAAGATGCTGATAAAATTAATTTTTATGCTGGTAATGAAAAACAATTAATTCTTGAAGATGGTGCTTTATATCCAGGCGCAGACAATATTATTGATCTTGGTAAGTCTGATAATGAATTTAAAAATGCGTACTTTGACGGCACAGTTACAGCAGATGCTTTTGCAGGGCCACTAACAGGAGATGTAACAGGTAATGTTTCAGGAACTGCTGCCACAGTAACAGGAGCAGCACAATCTAATATTACTTCTTTAGGTACATTAACAACTCTTACTGTTGATAACGTCATTATCAATGGCACAACAATAGGGCATACTGACGATACTGATTTATTAACATTTGCAGATGGTATTTTAACTGTAGCAGGAGAAGTTAGTCTTACTACTTTAGATATTGGTGGAACTAATGTTACTTCAACTGCAGCAGAGATAAACATATTAGATGGAGTGACTAGTACAACAGCAGAAATAAATATTCTGGATGGAGTTACTAGCACTACAGCAGAAATAAATATATTAGATGGTGTAACAGCTACTACAGCAGAGATTAATTATCTTGATATAACTACACTTGGTACAACACAAGCTAGTAAAGTTGTAACTTCAGATGCCAATGGTGTTACAAAGTTTGATAATGGTATTCAAGAAGAATCAACAGCAGTAACAAGTTCTAGTGGTGCAGCAACATTAAACTTACGAGATGGTTCAGTTTTTACTCATACACTTTCTGAAGATGTAACGTATACTTTTAGTAATCCTGCTGCATCTGGATATGCTTCTTCATTTACATTAAAAGTGACTCAAGATTCTACAGCTAGAACTATTACTTGGCCTAACTCAGTTGATTGGGCAGCAGCAACAGCTCCTACATTAAGTACAGGAAATGCTGATGTAGATGTATTTGTATTTATGACTGTAGATGGTGGTACGACTTATTATGGATTTACAGCAGGGCAGGATTTAAGCTAATGGCATTTCTTTCTGAAAGACTTATCTCTGCTGGTGCAAAAGAAGATCCAGTAGATGATGATTTTAATTTAACTACTTTATTAATTCATGCTGATGGTTCTAATGGAGCAACCAATAATCAAAGTGGAGTATCTTTTGTAGATAGTTCAGATGAAAATCATTCTATTGAAGATCCAAATGCTGATACAAAGCAAGGAACCTTCAGTCCTTTTAGCGCAGAAGAAGGCAAGTGGTCATGCCAGTTTGAGAGAGCTGCTTCTAATTATCTTCAAATTGCAAGTAGTAGTGATTTTGCTTTTGGTACAGGCGATTTTACTATTGAATGTTGGTGTTATTTGACGGCTGGACAAAATGCGTATGGAAATGGACTGTTTGCTCAAACAACAGGGGTTGTCGGGCCAGCATTAGGACAATGGCATGATGATGGTTGGCAAATTTTTGTTGGTAGTAGCGAAACTAATTTAAGTGACACAGACTTTCCATTAAACGAATGGGTTCATGTCGCTTATGTTAGAGCAAGTAATGTAACAAATGTTTATCAGAATGGAGTCAAAGTTACTTCAGACATTACCGATAACACCAATTATACGAATACTGGATTTAATATTGGCTGGTATTATGGAACTTCTTACGCATGGGATGGACATATAAGTAACTTTCGTGTTGTAAAAGGAACTGCTGTATACACATCAAATTTTACTCCCCCTACTGAGCCTCTTACAGCAATTACAAATACTGTATTATTAACTTGTTGTAGTAACAGATTTAAAGATAAAAGCACTTCTGCTCATAGAGTTGCCCCTGATGCTTCAGGCGTAAATCACATGACTTCTACTAATCTTCCAGAGGTGCATCCATTTAGTCCTTATTCTCCTTCTGATGCTTACAGTGCATCTGTTAATGGAGGCTCTGTTTATTTTATTAAAACTGATAATTCTTATTTAACTTTAAGTGATGCAACAGATTTTGACTTTGGTACAGGCGATTACACTATAGAAATGTGGGCATACCCAACTGACACTTTTAATACTAATTGGGCTATGGCTCTAAGCACTATAGGGGTAAATCAATATTGGGCTTGGACAGATGGAGGAGGTACTGAATCTTCTGCAGGATTATCAGCTTATCCTGCTGGCGGTTACTCAGGTAGTTTTGATCATATGCCAAACAGATTTTCATGGAGTCATATAGTTTTTCAAAATACATCTGGCACAGAAAATTGGTATATAAATGGGGCACGAGTTTATAATACAGCTAATAATCCTAGTCTTTCAGCAAGTGCAACTGGACTTCGCATTGGAGATTCCCCTCATTATTCAGGCCAGTTTCAATATGGTGGATACCTTACAGATATAAGAGTTGTAAAAGGAAGTAATGCTTATACAAATGGATCAACAATTACAGTTCCAACTGCACCTCTTACAAAAATAACTAATACAAAACTTTTATTAAACTCTACAGGCTCTGCCATAATTGATCAAACAGGAAATACTAATATAAGAACTAAAGGGTTATCTATAGGCACTTCTCAAAAAAAGTTTGGTACTGCAAGCATAGAGTATGATGGTACAGCAGATTATTTAGATCTTGCAGATAGAAGCGTATCCCCTCCATCAGGAACCGAAAATTGGACTGTAGAGTGTTTTGTTTATATAAATTCTCATAAAAATTACAATAATATTTATTGTGCTGGCCCTTATATACAATTTTATGTGAATTCATCTGGAAAACTTGCAACATGGATTGCAAGAGCTGATTTACAATTCCCTGTAAACAATTTTCAATCTACAGGTACAATTTCAACCAGCACTTGGACACACGTTGCTTTAGTGCGTAATGGAAGCGTATACACTCATTATATTGATGGAACTGCAAGTGGAACCAGTTCTGATTCAACTGCTATACCATTGTTAAGCACTACTAACGTTAGTTACTTCCATGTTATAGGAGCTTATTATAATGGTTCATATAGCATGGATGGATATATTGACGAATTTAGAATTACTAAAAAAGCACGTTATACTTCAAACTTTACAGCACCTTCAGAAGCATTTTTAGATAAATAGATAAATAGGTAAATAATATGTATATAGCTAAAATTAAAGACAACGCAGTAGAAGAAGTAGGAGAACATAAAGTTTTGTTTTCTAATGTAAGCTTCCCTGCAACTGGGCCATCTTCTGCTTGGATGTCTGCTAATTCTGTTATGCCTGTTACTTTAAGCCGTTCTTATGATCCTATGACTCAAAAAAGCACAAGTGTAGACCCTTACATAGAAGATAATGTTGTATATTTACAAAAGATAGAAAGTCTAACAGATAGCGAAAAAACAGCCGCACAAACAGCTAAAGATGCTGCATCAGCAGAAGCAACAAGGGCTGAAAGAAATAGAAGACTAGCAGAAACAGATTGGATGGCGTGTAGCGATGTAACTATGTCAAATGATTGGAAAACATATAGGCAAGCATTGCGAGACATTACAACACATAGTAATTGGCCTAATTTAAAAATACCTGCCCCAGATGGATCAGGAGATAATGATTGGCCTGTAAAGCCATCATAAGGATAATTAAATGAATCCAAAACAATTAGAACCAGGGTCTAGCTATGCTCAGTATGATACTGATGGTGATGGTATAGTTAGTGATGAAGAAATAGCTACTAGCGAAAGACTTCAACAACTAGAGATACAGAATGAAAAAGCTGACGCACAACGCAATATGTGCTGGTTTGCTTTATGGGGTATGTTGTTATACCCATCATTAGTATTAGTAAGTAGTTATTTAAATCTAGACAAGGGAGCTGATATATTAGGTTCAATGAGTAGTATCTATTATATATCAGTAGCAGGTGTCGTAAGTGTATGGTTTGGTAGTCAAGCTTATACATCAAAGAATGGAAATAATGGCAAAAAGTAGAGATAAAGCCTTGGAAATAGCCTTAGAAGCTTTAGAAAGAATAGCAACACATGAAAAAGAATGTGGAGAGCGTTGGACTGAGGCTATGATAGAACTGCGTGAGTTAAAATTAGCTACTCGTAGTCATGCTCAAAGATGGGAAAAGTTAGCTTGGATGGTAATAGGAACAGTTACAACTACAGTTATTGCAGCTTGGGTTGCATTAATATTTAATTAATAGGAGAAGTAAAATGGCACAACCTACAGATACTCAACACAAACCTTCACCTAAAATAAATGGTGGAGTAAATGATATTTATCTTCCAGAAGTTCCTAAAGTGTCTGGAGGCAATAGTAATATTTATTTAAAAGATCCTTCTCCTGTAGGTGGAGGAGCTAATGATATTCTTCAAAAAGAAAACCCTAAAGTAAGTGGGGGAGCTAATGATATTTATCTCCAAGAGAATACCCCTACTACTGGTTCAGGTATTTATTTAGAAAATAATAAGCCTGTATAAATTTAAAGGTTAGAGCGTTATGGCTAAAAGTAAAAAAGCTCTCAAAGCATTAAAAAGGCGAAAAGAAGCCAAAGGGCGTAGTCGTGCTTTAAAAGAAAGGCAAGATTATACTGGTGGTGGACGAGTAAAAGCATTTACAGGGTTTCCTGGGAATATTCCTATTCCTACTCAAGAAGAAATTAAAAAACAAGTAGAGGCTTTAGGAAATACTGGAGACAATGTAGCAACTTCTAATGCTCAAGATACTCCACCTCCTGAAGATACTTCACCTACTACAGATACTTCAACTACTACAGACACATCTGAACAAGATGCTGCTGCTAAAGAAGCTGCTGAGTTAGAAGCTAGAAGAGACATATTACGCAGAAATGGCACTATTGGTATGGATACTGATGGAGATGGCCGTCTGTCTGAAGCTGAAAAGTATAAAGCTGCCACAGGTGTAGATATGCCTCCTAGAGGAGAACAGCCTCCTCCAAGTGAAGAAGCTGCCCCTGCTGACACATCTCCTCCAAGTGGTGCTGCAACTCCTCCAAGTGGTGCTGCAACTCCTCCTGCTCAAGAAACTACGCCTTTTGATATAACTTCTCAAACAGGAAGAGTACCTCCAAATCAAGTTAATTTAGATAGCAGTCCTTTTGATTATAGTGGTCTTAGTATAAATCCTAATGGTCAAGTTCTTAATGTTAGAGTTAATGATGGATCAGGTAATAGGCTTGTACAGATACCTTTTGGATCTTTAAGTCCTGCTCAACAACAAGATTTAAGAAATATAGCTGCAAATAATCCTGACTTAGATCAAAGAGCTTTAATATCTTATGACTATTTTAATCGTGCCTTTGGTTTAAAAGGAGAAACAGAGGAAGAAACAACTCCTCCTACAGATGAAACTCCTACAGATACACCTCCTAGTGATGAAGCTCCTGATGAAGAAGTTACTATTCCAGAAGCATATAGCGGAACTTATGAGGATTTTGCAGGGCCAAAACCTGACCTTCTCAGCGTAAGTGGAGCTGCTCCAAATAGTAAACAATTTCAAGATCAGCAAACAGCCATAACTAATTGGATTATGGCTGAAGAAAAATGGAACAACATGACTCCTCAAGAAAGGTTTGATTTCTATAAAGGATCAGCAATAGCAGGAGGTAGGCAACCAGGAGCTGATCCTTCAGAGGGTGTATTAGATAGAATATATAATGAAGAAAGAAGAAAAGAATTTAGAACGGAAAGGCCAGAGGCTTTTGAAACGACTCAAACTTCTTTAGAAGGATCAATATTAGGCGGTAGACAATTATCTGAGATTCAAGATATAAGTGAAAGAACTGTAACTGCTGGTGATATCTCTACTTCATCAGGTACGTTTAAAGGAGCTACTGCCCAAGATCAAATATCAGCTCAGTCTATGCAAGCATACAATCAGGCTGAATCTAATTATTTTGATAAGTATCCTGAAGCTAGACAAGCTATACAGGATGGTACATATAAAAATGTATTTGATTACCATGCTAAAGTAGGTATAGGACAAGGTAATACATTAACCTTTGATACTGCTAAGATTGCTAAAGCTGATTTTGATAGGATAGCTGAATCAACTTCTTCTGAATTACAACAAACTCAAGCAGCTCAAAGAGATGCTGAAGCAGAACAAGCAGCTTTAGCTAGAAAGCAAGTATTTACTCAAGATGTAAGATCTCAAATAGATCCTGTTACAGGTGAAACAATTACTTTATCTGCTACTGCTGATGCTGAAAAACAACAAAGACAAGCTATAACAGATGAAGAAGCTGCTCAAGGTACAGAAGCTATTATTCAAGGATCTGTAGGATATGAAGCTGCAGAACGAAGAGAAATAAAAGGAGAGGCAGCTAAAGGATCAGCAGCTTCTATGTTAGCGGAAGTAGGAGGATTACCTTCTGATATAACAGACGTTATTTTAGATAATCCTGCACAAATAACAGCTCAAGTAGATACTCAACCTGTAGAGGTTCAAGCGGCTATAGCTGCACTACCACAAGAAGCATTGGTATCAGTACAATTAGAAAATCTATTAGCTGGTATAGATGAAGGAACTACTCCTGCATGGGCTAGACCTGCAGTTCAATTAGTAGAATCCAGATTAAGTGCTAGAGGATTAGGTGTTTCTACTGTAGGTAGAGATGCATTATTTAATGCAATTATTCAAACAGCTTTACCTATAGCTCAGAGCAATGCTACTGCTTTACAGCAAAGAGCTAATCAAAACTTATCTAATGAGCAGCAAGCTAATCTACAACAAGCTAATCAAGAGATGCAGTTACGTTTAACTAATGTAGCTAACAGACAAACATCTGAATCTCAATCAGCTCAGTTAGCACAACAGATTAATTTAACTCAAGGTCAGATGACCCAACAGACAGTATTAACTGAAGCTCAACAACAGCAACAAGTAAGATTACAAAGCTTGCAGAATGAACAGCAAGCAGAAATGGCTAATCTGGGTAATGATCAACAAATAGAGCTTGCAAACTTACAGGTTGAAGCTCAAAGATTAGGAGCTAATCAGTCTGCAGTAAATCAAGAAAGATTAGCTGAGATGCAAGTAGCTGCTAGTTTTTTAACAAAGAATCAAGAATTTAAACAGCAAATGGAAATTGCTAATTTATCTAGTGACCAACAGATGCGATTAGCTTTCCTTACTGCTAAGAACCAGGCAGAGTCTCAAAACTTAACATCAGCCCAACAAACTGAATTAGCTAACTTAAATAAGAATCTTGAAGTAAATAAAATTAATGCTGGTCTTGCTCAACAAATGGGATTAACTCAATTAAATGTAGATCAACAAACAGCAATTAGAAACGCTGCTACTGTAGCTAATATAGATTTAGCTAGGTTTAGTGCCGAGCAACAAATAGAACTTGCTAATAGTAAATTTATGCAAACAGCTACATTACAAGATTTAAATAATAATCAACAAACTATTATTAGAGATGCTACTTCATTAGCTGCTATGGATATGCAAGGAGCTGATTTAACTAGTAGAGCCAGTATTGAAAATGCTAGAAACTTTTTACAAAAAGATTTAGCTAATTTAAGTACAGAACAACAGTCTTATCTTTTAGATGCTCAACAAAGACAACAAAGGTTGTTAACTTCATCAGCGGCTGAAAATGCAGCTAGTCAATTTAATGCTACAAGCCAAGCCCAAACAGATCAGTTTATGGCTAGTTTAGGTCAGCAGTTAAATTTACAAAATGCAGCGCAAGAAAATGCTATGGAACAGTTTAATGCTACAGAAGCTAATCGTATTGCTGCTATACAAGCAGGTAATGATCTAGATGCTGCTAAACTTTCTGCACAATTAAATAGTCAAATAGATCAGTTTAATACACAAATTGATTTTCAAAGAGATCAATGGAATCAACAAAACTCTCAGGCTGTAGAGCAATCTAATGTTAACTGGAGAAGACAAGTAAATTTAGCGGAAACTGCAACACAAAATGCAGCTAATCAATTACAAGCTCAACAACTATTTGCTTTAAGTCAGCAGGAACAAACTTTTTTATGGCAACAGTTAAGAGATGAAGCTGCTTATTACAGACAACAATATGAAAATGAACAGCAACGTAAGACTACATTGTATGCAACCGCATTAGCTAATGAGTCTGAAGGAGCATCTAAAAACGTAACAGGTAATTTTCAAAGAATTGAAACTTTATTTAATTCATCAATGGGGACAAATGAAGCTAATTTTGGAGCATAGTAATGGGAATAATTAAAAATATATTTAAAGGCATTGGTAAAGTCTTTAAAAAAATTGGTAAAGGTATCAAAAAAGCATTTAAAGCCTTTGGTAAGTTTATGGGCAAGATAGGCTTTGTTGGTCAATTAGCTATGATGTTTTTATTCCCTGCAGGTATAGGCAGTATGTTTCTAAAAGGGTTAGGGAAATTAGGAGCTACTTTAGCTTCTGCAACAGGTAATTCTATATTTTCTGCAGCAGCTAGAGGCATAGGTAATGTTTTAACAAAAGCCAAGAATTTTGTAACTGCAGCTAAATCAGGTTTTAGTAGTATTACTAATGGTATTAAAGAGTTTGGTAAAACAGCTTTAAATAAATTTGGTGAAGCTACAGGGTTGTTTAAGATAGATAGCGCAGCACAAAACTTTTTTGGTGTTAATTCAGCTATGGAAAGAACTGCAGCAGGATTTGGAGAAACAAAGAAGTTATTTAGAGGTCTTAAAGATGGAACCTTTAACTTAGAAGAAGCTATAGATCTAGATAAACTTTCTAACAAAGTAGGAATAAGTGCTAAAGATTTAAAAAGTTTAAATCCTGATATGAAAATAATAAATGGTGTAGTACAACCAATGGAGAGTTTAAATTTAGATTTAGCTGAAGGACTTAAAATTGATTTTGAATATCAAAGCCAAGCTAACATTCAAAATGTTTTAGCAAGAGGGACTTCTCCAGCTTCTATGGGACAATCTGAAGTATTTGCAGCGGATGGTTTTGAAAACTATGTAGATCAACAAAAATCTTATGGCAATGTAACAAAAGGAAATATACAAGGGCCGCAATATGCAGACAATGCTATGAGGATGAGTGGTTCAGAGTATTCAAGACAGGTAAGAGCAGGTCTTCAAGAACAAGGAGTTGAAGCTGTTGTAAATGAAGTTAATCCTCAAACAGTATTAGAGAATACTTCTAAAGCTCCTATCAGTGTCAGTGAAACTGATAAAATTGTAAATCAAGCAATACAAGCTCCTGAAAAAATACTTCCTACAGCAAAAGATAAGAACTGGCTTCAGAAATCTGTTTCAAGAACTGCAGCTCCTTTTGATCCTACCCAAGTTGGATTCATACAAGCAGGTAAAAATGCTATGCAAGTTGCTTCAGAATTTGGAGGGCAAGAAGAAATAGATTATGGGACAAGAAGTTTTGGAATTGTAGATGCTTTCCCTCAATTTGATCCAATGCAAATGCAAGCCACTCCAAGTCAATTTGATTTAGCTTATCAAACACCCATGGGAACACAAAATAATATGTTTGGTATCGGCTCTTTTATGGATTTTACAAGATCTAACCCAGGATTTTATGACCCATTGTTAGGCTTTTATAGTGATCAAGGGCAACAAAGAGCATTGACGTAAGGTTCTAATATGGAAGATAAAGAAAATATAGATTTTTACAGTCGTATGGATAGGCCCATACCTGGGGAAGGATTACTTACTGATCCTGAGTCTCCTTGGCCTTGGGAAAAACCACCTAGATTTACTTCAGTATTACAAGCATCAGAGTT
>VMHT01103293.1_pt1 | contig 14300 bp, 16 predicted proteins | sample 4693611 | NCBI WGS metagenome assembly VMHT01 (sample SAMN12280063, study PRJNA550983) | marine metagenome | isolation source: seawater sampled from same location over 5 years 0.02-0.2 micron viral filtrate | place: USA: collected off the coast of southern California halfway between the port... ... | reverse complement strand
GAATATGGGCGTACCCTACTGTCAGGCGAGGTTTTTCCTTTCCTCGGACATGGCAGAACGCCCAAGGGTCAGATGTATGTCACAGTGGACGGCTCACGCGTGAACATACCGGGCATAGAGCCCCGACGTTGCAGAGTAAAGATAGACGCACCGCAGGACTACACACCAGTGAGCAAGGAGGTGTTCGAAGCAGAAGCGGCACCTCGAGAAGAGGTATTAGAGGAGCCTAAGACACAGGAAGAGAGAATGCAGGAGATTCAGGCACGATTTGACATCCTGGATGACATGGCAGAGGCCTGCAAAGAGGGGACTGTACGTGCTCTCATACTGTCAGGCCCTCCGGGCATTGGCAAATCATATGGTGTTACTACCAAACTGGAGCAGACATCCATGTTTGATAACCTGCAGGCAGTGAACAAATGGGAGGTTGTGAAGGGTGCCACTAGTGGTTTGGGCCTCTACAAGAAGTTGTATCAGTACTCTAAAGCAGGATCTGTCATAGTGTTTGACGATTGTGATACTGTGTTGTTCGATGATCTATCGTTGAACATACTGAAGGCAGCCTTAGACACTGGCAAGAAGCGTATCATACAGTGGAACACAGAGTCTCGCGTACTAGACAGAGAGGGTATCCCGGACAAGTTTGAGTTCGAAGGTGCTGTCATATTCATCACCAACGTTAAGTTCGACGCAGTCAAGAGCAAGAAACTACGTGATCACCTTGACGCATTGATGTCTCGTTGTCATTACATAGACCTAACCATAGAGTCTGTACAGGATAAGATGTTACGTATCAAGCAGGTTATAGAGGGTGGCATGCTTAGTGAATACAAGTTCGATGATGTAAAGGCTGTAGAGCAATCCATAGTAGAGTATATGGAGGCCAATGGTAAACGTATACAAGAACTGTCGTTACGTATGGCAATCAAGTTGGCAGAGTTAATTAAAATGAGACCTAATGATTGGCAGTCAGTTGCGAATGTAACGTGTATTAAGAGGGGGGTATAGGTATGTTGAACTCAAAGTTAAAGGCTATCATATACAATGTGCAGGCTAGAGACGAGTACTCAGTAGACCTGCCTTCATATGGCCAATGCCAATATGTGTATGGTGGACCAGAACAAGAGGATCATTTCCATTGTGGCCACCCTGTGACTGTGCGTAACAACGGGCAGAAGAGTGCCTACTGTGCAGAGCATCATGCGTTATGCTACAAGACCAAGCGTAAGGTCAAGGTGTCTGCCTGATGCCGATGAATCCAGAAGATGAATACGGTTGGTGAGAGATTGAGAAAAGATTTTTCACCAGACCTGGGGCTTTACACATAACACAAAACCACAAAACTGCATTTTGGCTAGCCCCGTTTTCAGCAGTGGGTACAGGTAAGAAATCACCACCCAGATTAGATTAGAGGTCCTAAAAAAACTGCACGGGTATTTTTTTGGTCTACAGGACCCTTTTTGACCATAAGTACCACAATGAAAAGTGCTGTAATAATAACTGGTTGCTGGCAACAGCACTCACACAACGCACAAGTTACGGCTGTGTACGATGCAATCTGCTCATACATCACTCAACACACAGACATCGACACAGTGTGGCTCAACTCAGAACACATCAACCCACACATCAACCCCTGGTACGACAATACTCATCAAATGCTGTATGAGTGCCAAGGTGTAGACTGGATCAGACGTGCATGGTCACAGAGCAAGCCAAACACACCGTTTGCTGACTGTTCTCACACCATCAGAGATCATGCATACAGCAGAGAACAGTTGCTGGTGTCAGAAGGTTGGCAGATAGAATACATGCTGAATCACACACATCAGCACATACGCAGACTGTACTACTTTGGTGTTGGATGGGATCAAGGCATGAAAAACGATGCAGTGGGTTGGGGCCAAGTGTGTGATCTGTTCACACATGAGCACGTCAAACCCCGAGAACTGGTCACTGTGGCAGACTGTGTGCTGACCAACACAGAGACTTCCAATGATATTTCCACATATGAGTTTGCCACGCCTGACTTTGCTCAGCACAATTGGCAACTGTCCGATGGCGTGTACACCAAACAAGACTGGACATGGTCATAAAAAAATCGCAAAAGCGGAACGGCGTCGCTCTGCTCGACGTGATGGCAGTTCTCTAGCCTGATTGGTAACACCACACTTCATCTGACTTGTTGCGTTCTTGGCGAGCATAGTGTAATCCTTGCAGTATTTTCCTTGATGTATCACAGATCTGTTGACGTTTGGCAGTCTTCATTTCGATATTGATCACGGGTCTACATCTCTGAATGGTGTTGATGGCACCTCTCAGCACACGATCTTCATAGCCATCCACATCAATCTTCACAAAGTCCACATCCAGCAGTGCGTGAGAGTCCAGTGTACACAACTGTATGTTGCCTTGAGTGTCTTCGCGTGACAGGTTCTGTGTGCGATTGGGCAGGTAGTTCACTGTGTGTTTGGTGTGTGACAGGCCCTGTTCATGCAGTACAGCATTGGAATTGGGTTCGATGTTGCGATGCCAACAACGTGTGAATATGGGATTGGGTTCAAAACACACCACTCGTTCAAAGTCTTTCTGCAGAAAACGTGTCCACATGCCCACATTGGCACCCACATCCACACAGGTTCGCCACTGAGTCACATACTTGAGAGCACGATCACGCAGGCCTTTTTGCCCATCACCAGTGCCCAGTATGTCCTTGCTGGGATCTGTGTAGCCTGGCATCCAAAATTCTGTATCCTTCATGCATACTTCCTATCACGCAACCATGGCACAATCACCTGTTCACAGTATGCTGTGTGTTGTGCTTGAGTGGGATGATCAGGTTCACAACCACACCATTCCCAACAACCCTGTGTGGATACCCATTGATCCCAGTCAATCTGCTGATTCAGATGCTGTACAGCAGGATGATCACGATGCGTCAACACCTGATCCATGTAGCACATCATGAAGTATCGGATGTGGTGCTGTTGCATGATCAGCTGAGTGTACAGTATCCATTCAAATGTTTCTATCACTCCCTGTACAGGATCCCATGTGCGATAGTGGTTGGCCGACTGTGGCCAGTGTGGATTGTGCATGAGCCATCCGCCCGAGTCTGGGTCTTCGTTGTGTGTTTGATAGTAACCCTTGGATTGCGACACATAGCCGCCACAGTCTTTACCTTCGAATCTCACACAGTCTGTATTGTGCTCTGAAGTGTATGATTGTGTCCGATCAGTGCCACTCCACATGATACCAACCAACAGGTTATCGTGATCCTGTCTGTGTGCCACATGATGAATCAGTCTTCTAGCAATCAAACCATTGCCTTGACTCTGCCGGCCAAGATGCACAGCTGATTCAGCACCAATCATCTGCTCCAGTTGTCCTGGCCATGTGTGCAGTGGTCGGGGTGTGACCGGATCTGAAAAAGAACAGCCTGTGGTAATTAGTTCCATACAGTTATGTATATCACTCCGATCACCATTAAGTAACGATATGGCACAACGAACAGGAGTGATAGATGCAAAGTTGAAACACAAACCTGATGGTGACTGTCACCTATATCATATGTGCAACAAACAAAATCTTGTGATTACCATAGGTGACTCATGGTCATATGGCGACTGTCTGGGTGACTTAGGATCACATGCATACAGACGCTCAGTGGAATGGTCACAACATCGCAGTCTGTATCGTGACGCAAGACTGACTCACTGCTGGGGTAGACATCTAGCTGATGCACTGTCAGCTGATTGGTTCGAAGCCTCCACCAGAGGATCCTGCAATGATACCATACTTGTTGAATCTGAATGGTGGTGTTGTCCGGATGCTGACAGTTTTTTGTCACAGTATGATCATGTGTACATCTGTGTGGTGTTGACCGAAGCAGGGCGAGCAGGCAAGTATCACACACTCACACCAGACCCAGTAGCAATATTACACACAGAAGAAGCAGACATATATCAAAGACTGCAACAATTGGTCAAGATGAGACCCAACATACACTTTTGGTTTGGTCGTAACATGACAAGATCCTATGACAGAGACCATGTGACTGGCGTGCCTTGGATTGATGTTGTGGCTGGAGAGTCTGTTGCTGAACAAGGTTGGTTGTCAGGAGTTGCAACCTACAAACTGGACAACATGTATTTGCAACCCAATGTGCCCAACGAACTACAACAATCTTGGAAACAACATTTTATTGCACACACTGAACGGGTAGCATCAGTATGGGATCATCTACATCAACATGAATTACACTATGCTGGACACACCTGTCATCCTAAGCCTCAAGCACACAAGATGTATGCTGACTATGTTCTTGCTAATGCTGGTTGGTGATGGTGCCCTCACACGGACTTGAACCGCGAACCTATTGATTACAAATCAATTGCTCTACCAATTGAGCTATGAGGGCAAATTTCATATGTATGCCCCTATTGCTATCACAGCTATCACAAACAACAACGCACAGGAGATGACCCAAATATCTTCCCACTTCATTATGTTACAGTGTGCCTTGTGCAAAATTGAATATTAGTGCTATTACAACGAACACTGCTACAATTAATAGTATTCCTATAACTGATTTTTTAAATGTTTTCATGAATTCAAATACTCCAACATAGTTTCTGCATTAGACACTTCGAATGGATCTGGTCCTGAGTCTTCTGTTAGTCCAGGCTCCACCCACATCTTTTCAACTACGCCATCGTTGATGACAGCAGAGTATCTCCAAGAACGCTGACCAAAGCCTCTGTTCTTGAACGTTGTGGACATGCCCATACCTTCTGTAAACTCAAGATTACCATCTGGTATCACTTTTACTTTTTGTATGTCTTGGTCTTTACACCAAGCATTCATAACAAATGCATCATTTACTGACACACAATATATTTCATCTAGTCCTGCTGACTGTAAAGCGTCATAGTATGCTTCATAACCTGGTAAGTGAGTTGATGAACAGGTAGGAGTAAAGGCACCCGGCAAAGAAAATATGCCAACCTTTTTACCAGCGAACAAATCTTGAGTGGTTACGTCTTGCCAATCACTATCTACCCTGCACTTAAAAGTTACTTGTGGAATTTTATTACCTTCCATTTTGTTTCTCCGTATGGATTAAAAGTTATTATAATATTAACATAGCATTTAATTTTTGTCAAATAAAGATGTGAGCAATTCTTGCAGAGGATTCCTGAGACAAAAAGAGACTTTAACTAGACAATAACTTATAAGTGTGTATAATTACAAGTGAGGGCATTACTAAAACTCAGAATAACAATTACTAACAAGAGGATGAGACAGGCATCCGCACAGAGAATAGAAGACTGACTAGACATGACAACTGAAAAAGCAAAAAGAATAGCAAAATATTATGCTATAAAAGAATACAGATATATGAAAACGCACTCATTTGATATTGGCTTATTGGCAGGAACATCAGCATTATCAGGATTTACGTTTTTCGTATTATCGAACTTATAATCATCACTCCAGGGTCACTGGGTTAGGATCAAACTCAGTGGCTCATTCGTCCTTTTCAAATATACGTTTCACTACTTCATCATACAACAGTTTGTGTGCATCGCGATCAGGATGCTGTCCGTCACGAGCAAACCATTCGTGATCGTCACGTGCTGTATTTTTCTTCATGACAGCGTCCATTACCTTCACAGTTTGGTTTTTATCTTGCCCGTCGAGCGTGTTTACTAACCATTCAACATCCTCCCATTGGGAGTCAGCGGCCTCCGCGGTAAACTGATTAATCCATGATGGCCATAACACCTTGATCCCACATGCTTTATATGGGTTAGGATTCAAACTGCTCAGTCCACCCACCACCCAAAAGTCTTGTCCTGGAAAGTTTTCGCGTATTTCATTTGCCAACCATACATCGTAATCGTCTGCTAGTTGCTGCCAATCATGATGTTTGTTCCACCAAGACATCCACATCTTCCATTGTTGTTCATCTATGTTGTCATCTTTTGCCTCTAATTGATTGATTAATAGATCTCTGATTGGATCGGTCTTAACCAATAAAAAATGCAGGACATTCATATTCGCCAGAGGCGTCAGATTCTTCACAGCATTACGATTGCTTAATCCGTTTTGTCCTACATTAATTGTTTGGTAAAGGTTCGACTCTAAATAAAAAGATAGACCTCTATGTGTAATCTTGTATTCATCACCCACATGTGAGAACTCTCCTTGTGTGTACGAACAACCTGATACAGCAAGATTATAATACCATCTAGGCATTACTTTCTTCCGTAGTGTACAACTTTAATTTTATCGTAGAATGTATTGTATTTTCTGTACATGTCGACAACTACAGATCCTTCTGCAAAGTTGCCTGCTGAATAGTCAACTGGATGTGCTAACAGATACACTGCAGGAGAAACACTGTATTGATCATACATTACTTTTTGTCCTGCTTTTTCAACATAGTGTCCTACTAACATTGATGTTGACCCGTCTGTAAGATTAGTTTCTGGCTTGAATGATTTACCTAATATGTGTACAGGCAGATTGTGACTTAATAATTCCTTAGCAACATTTTCTGCTTGTATTTCTCTTGCCTGCATGATTGATTTGAATAGATCATAACCTAGATCTAATTTTTCTGCTAGCCAACTCAATGCAATATTATCTCTAGGATGACATGGCCCACCATCTCCCATACCTGGCTCCATATACTTGTCTGATACAATTCTGTCTGCATGTCTAAGAGACTCTGCTATCACACTTGGATTAGCATGTCCAATTTTGTTTGTTACATCTTGAATCATATTGGCAATGCCTACCTTAGCTGAAATATATGTGTTGTGGAATATCTTTATACACTCTGCTTCTTCCCATGTACCTAATGTAGTATGTGGTATTCTTTTTGTTTGCACTGTTTTGTAAAACTCTACTAACTTGTCTGCTTTCTTTTTATTCTCTTCGGTTGGGTAACGATCAAATCCTAACATCATAATGTCTGGAGCAAGAAAGTCTTCAGTCACTGTACCCATAGCAATCAGATAAGGATTGTAAACAAATCGATCACCGATGCCAAGTTCAGTCAACATTGGTCTCAGTGTGCCTGGAAGCACTGTTGATATGTTTACTATCATTGCATCTTTAGGAGCATACTCTACAAGATGTGTTAGTGTCTTTTTCAAATATTGATAATCAAAGTCTTTAGTAGGCAATTCAGATGAAGGTGCTTCACCTCCATATGCTGGATCATGTGGAGTAGGCACAGCAATAAAAATTATTTCTGAATCGTTACAAGCATTGAATAATGAATTACAAATTTTGATTTTGTCGTTTCTAATATTGGTATCAACATCATAACCTTTTACGTCATGGTGTTCAGACATTACTTCCGCAACTGGTAATCCTAGTTTCCCTAGTCCTATCATTGTTACTTGCATTATCTTGATTTTCCTTGCCCGCGATAAGCTTTAAAATTTCTACGTTTGTGTTTGTTCTTGGGTCTTGTTCTAATGCTGTGACCAATGCTAGTTCTTTTCCTTACAGGAGTTCTGTATGCTGAAGTAGTATTGCCACGTGCTTTCATACACTAATTTATACTTTGAATATGTTGGGCGTTGTTAATATGGCACTAATGAATTTAGAAAGTTATCAGATGCTTCGTTGGCATTTCTTGATATAATTCTATGCCACATTTTTGATTTGCGTTTGTAGTTTGCCCATATAATATCATCATAATCATCTTCTAACCAAACCTTACGATCTATTTCACTGTCTAGTTGTCCAGGCTGCCAAGAGCAAAATCCTAGCATAATCTTGTAGTGTGCTGGCCCTTTACCTAAGGCAATGTCATTGGCAATCTGTTCATTGAATGTGATAGCACAATAATCATTCATTTGGTTACTGCCAGGTATCATATAATCCAATGTGTGTATAATTGTAACTTTTTCAGTTGCTACAGGCCCTCCACAGTACACAGGTTGTTTAGGCAATGATGTCTTAATGCCATATATTTTTCCTATTTGGGTATAATCAATATTCATAACTTGCTGATTCATTATGAATCCTATGGTGTTATCTATTTGATCGCCTAGCATAATCACCGCATGATGCCACAGATTGAAGTTTTGGGCATTTACATTTTTACCGGATAGTATTAATTCGCTCACATAAATATTTACATTATAAGTAAGAAGAGTAACAATTAATGAGTACATACAAAATTACATTCTCATCACTGAATCATGCATGGGCCAATGATGCAAAACTAAGCGAATCAGGCCAAGATGCAGGAGACTCTGCCAATCCGTATACAGATACCACATATACAGTTACACTTACTTTAGATGGATCACAGGTTGCACAAGCGGACGTAGATGGATCAACAACACTATCATTTGACGCTGACCTAAGCACAGGTGACCATGTGTTGGTTGCAACTTGCTCTACAGGGACTGATGGTGTATGTGTAGATAAATTTGAAGTAGGTTCAAACGAAGCAGTTGCATCACGGTACAAATACAATGAAGTCACAGCTGGTGGATCAGATTTATTAAGATGGAAACTTTGCGAGCCTTGGACCACATCAGACGAGAATGGAACGCATAATGTGTGGTGGGCACAAATTAAAGAAGGCGGATCATTCTTATTGAATTCAAAATCTTATAGACCACCATTACTTGCAGGTAATGAAATGTATTTCAATCTTACAAAACATTCTAACAATGTGTTATCATTGACTGACGCATATCCAGGTGATACTGATGCAGTAACATATGACTCAACAGAAACAACCAAATATTATCTAGTTGCAAAACCATCATCTATTTCAGGAACAATTGATCCTAATAGTGCAGAAGGTTTTGATAGTTCAAGTTCCTATGATGGAAGTTCTGCCGCAGATGGGAGCCTGGTTGATTCATCTTCAGCACAATACATAGGTCCAGGACAGTATGATGAGAATCTTATATGGCATAACGATTCAATCGATGATAGTTCAGACACTTCAGACAGAGTTGTTATTCTTTCTCAAACCGAATGGAGCAAAGCCTGGATAATAAAAACTTGGGCAGATTCTAATTCACTTACGACAATCACAGTAACATGAGTTCAAACGGAATAGCACACTTACCAAATAAAAGACAAAGACAAGAACAAAAATTGGCCTTGGCGGCAAGTAAGAGAGCCGGCGAAGGCAAACGTGCTACACTCAAGAAAGCACAACTGCCTACGATGTATTCTGCAGGAGGCAAAAACAATGCAGAGGATCGTAAACTGATGCAAGACGGAGCCACACCATTGACTCCTGGACGACCTTGGCAATAATTTAATTCAATCTTTACATTATACATTTTGTATTGCAGTAAATACTATTACTGTTTGAGTCAAATCAAACATTAGGCAAACACAAGCAAAGGCAATATGAAAGACACAAAGGCGTTAGACCAGATAGGCAAACTTACCTCGCGTTTTGTACGCACCTGCCCTCCAACACCAAAGTATCAAGAAAGACTCGCAGAAGAGATGGAGATCATACTCTCGTTACGATTCGTTGACTACTTCGGTCAGATCAGAGATATCCTAGATCTTACCACAGACATTCCACACATGACACGTGGCTCTGCTGGTTCTTCATTAGTGTGTTACCTAATGGGAATAACAGACGTTGACCCAATGCAGTGGGACATTCCTGTGGCACGGTTTCTCAATCCCAAGCGAGACGACTTACCGGATGTTGATATTGATTATCCTCACTATCGACAAGAAGAAGTTATGAATCGCATATTCAAACATTGGCCAGGCAAGTCAGCACGTATATCAAATTATGTGTTGTACAAAGATAAGTCAGCCAAGCGAGAAGCGGCAAAACGATTAGGGTATAAGGGACGACTGCCCAGGAAGTTTACTTACGAATCACTAGGTATAGATCCAAAAGAAGCAAAACGAATAGAAAACAAACTGAAAGGCAAAAAGAAATGTATATCAAAACACTGTGGCGGAATCTTAATGTTCACAAGGCAATTACCAAAATCTTTAATATCACAAACAAATCAAATACTGTTGGACAAAAACGAAGTGGAGGATCTAGAACACCTAAAAGTGGACATACTGGCCAACAGAGGACTCAGTCAACTGCTGGACATAGATCCGATAACAAAGTTATACGAGTATCCAGAGATAGACGAGGCTACTTCGTCTTTGTTGAGTCGGGGCGACGTATTGGGAGTTACCCAAGGCGAATCACCCGCCATGAGAAGGTTGTTTAGGGCCATACGACCAACATCAATGAGAGATTGTGTGTTTGCCACAGCATTGATACGACCAGTGGCCATGCAAGGTAGACGCAAGGCATCTTTCTTCAACGACTGGACTGCTGACAGAGTATCAGACGTTGTGGTATGTGAAGATGATGCCATTATACAGATAGCACAGTTGATCGGTTGCAACTACTACGAAGCAGACATGTATCGCAGAGCATTTGCCAAGAAGAATGAAGAACGTGTAATGGAGTTCATGACCAGACTAGGTGACCATCCACGCAAAGACGAAGTGTTTGCAACACTACAAGAGTTGAGCGGTTTTGGATTGTGCAAGGCCCACGCAGTGAACTTGGGCAGACTAATATGGGCATTGGCATATCAGAAAGCACACAATCAAAAAGGATTCTGGGCGGCCGCACTTAAACACTGTCATGGTTCCTACAAGAAATGGGTATACAAGACAGAAGCCAAACGTGTTGGACTTACTCCTGTTACAGTGTCCAAGTCTGATCAGTTTGACGATCCTGCCTGGCAATACAAAAAGTATGGTTGGTGGTCTGCAGATAAATTCCTACCGGGATTCTACACACGGTCACTGTATCTAGATCGTATTGAGTTTGCTGGCCTAGTTGCTAATGGCAGAGTGTATAAGAGTGGAAATAAAAAGTATGTGACCTTTGTGACACTAGGAGTAGACAACGGTTACTATGTGGATTGTACAATTAACAAACCATTTTCATATTCAGATACAGATGTTATACGTGGTATAGGCAAAATAAAACATCTAAACAATTCTGATTATATTGAAGTTATTGAATGTGAAAGTTTAAAGATAGATCAGTTTTACAACTAATTGTCTTTGTTCATGTTTGCAATCAACTGTTTGATCTTAGATGACTCGATGTTTGCTTTTACTTTTCCAACATCATCACCTTGTGCTTTGTGTTCATCTTTTGGTTCTTCTGATACTGTAGAAGTTCTTTTTAGATTTTGATATATGCTTGGTGCTTGTTTCTTAAATGATTGATATTCTTGATCCTCTGCCAAGTCATGTATTCTTAATGTGTCAATGTTAAATTCTAAATCGACCTTGTGTCCAACACCAGAACTTGATCTAGTTTTCATAAATTGTATTTGATACTTGCCACGTTCTCTCATTGCTCTACTTGTAAAGATACCAATCACATTGTCTGCTGTTTGTATCTTAGACAGTCCGCCACTGATATGAGAATGATCAAACTCTATTTCTTCAACAGACGCTCTATTCAACTGCGAAGCAGTAATCATAACACAATTTAAATCCACAGCCAAGTTTCTAAGTTCTTCAGACACATACTTGTCTTTCACAAACAAGTCTGATGGAGATACACGTTTGTTGATTGGCATCAGTAAATCTAAGTAATCAATCAATATCACATCACACTTAACATTGTGTTGTATCTCAAACTCCTTGATGTATGCTCTCACATCAATTGCTGTGCTACCTGATTGTATATATTTGATACGCAACTTGCCTGACTCTTTGGCTTTCATCTTAACTTTAAGATCAACTGTGTCTAAGTCCTTGTAGATGTCTCTTGTGTTTGTATCTGTCATCATTGCATCTATTCTCATAGCAGTCAAGTTCTCACTCAACTCTAATGTTACATACACAGCATTCAATCCTTGTTCAACATAGTTACAAGCCAAGTTCTGCAAGAATAAACTCTTACCAGCACCAGAGCCACCTGCAAATATATTCAACTCACCTCTGTTGAATCCGCCAAACAGTTTCTTATCAAAGTTCTTCCATCCTGTTGCCATTACACCATTGTTATCTTTAAGTGCTTGTAATCTTGCTTTCGGATCTTCGAAATAGTCAGTACCCATATCTCGAGTCAAACCAATTTGCACAGCCTCCTTGATCATTCCTTCTACAGGCCCAAACTCGCCCTTCTCTAACAAGTCTGCAGATTTCAATATTGCTGATTCTAATTCTTTGTGTCTTGAAAAAGATTCATACTCATCTAAGAACCAATCAAAATGTTTTGGATCAATATCTGCCGCACTTAATAAGTCTGATCCTGTCTTTGCATTAACCATTTCAACTTCTGGCAATGTCTTATATTCCTGTGCATACTCATGAATAAACTTAGCCGCTTCACGTAGTTCAGCATCATAATGTCTATAAAAGAAAATGTTCTGTGCCCTCACAAACGATTCATTGTCTGCAAGAAACATTTCTAAAAATAGTTTTTGTAAGTCTCTAGTATATTCCACAGCTTATATTATATTACATTCCAATGACTCTGTCATTCGGATAATTGGTTATTAGTAATTCTTTTCTCTCTTTTTGGTCTTTCATGTATGTACCTGTACTCCTCATAGTGTACTTTAAATCCCATTCCATCAATGTGAAGGTATCGAACAAATCGGTTATAGTTTGGTTTGAATTGTATGTTATCATAAAATTTGTTCTTAATTTTTTTATATCTTCTGCAAACTTATCATGACTAAATCCTTTGTGTTGTTCTCCTTTACGCCCATACAGATTTGCCTTTATGTCATATGGAGGATCTAAGAATATAAAGTCACCTTGTAGATCATGTGCTCCCCAATTCGCTTTCAAAACATTAGAATAATCTGTGCAAGTAATTTTCCATGATTTGATAATCTTTTGATAATGCACAAGATTTTTTATGTTGTTTATTGTAAAGTTACCATCATATGCTTGTTTAGAAAATGAACTTGATTCAGTCAATCCAGAAAAAGAACATTTGTTCAGAATAAAAAAACATATACCTACAGTATATTCATCACCGGTAATTATAAGTTGCCTTGCTTCATCAAACATTTTCTTTTGGTCGTCTATAGAATTATATGTTGATGCTTTTATCTTAAGCAAATCCAATGCCATCCTACTGCCTTGATCTTTTAAAGTTTTCCAAAATGCAACTAACGGATAGTATGAATCGTTAATCCATACTGGTACCCATGGATAATTTTTTGTAATGAACAAAGCCATAGACCCACCACCTATAAAAGGTTCACGATATGCAGAAATTCTTTCTGGCAACAAAGTACCTAGATAGTTTACTGCTCTAGATTTTCCGCCAGGATATCTCAATGGTGTTTTAAGCGAGCCAGAGTTTTTCATGCAATTTAATCTTTGTTTTATTTGTGTGTTTATGTTTCAATATGGCCTGCATGGTTAATACTTTACCATATCGCAATACTGCATTGTTGACGTCTTTCACATCATCATGCCATGGTGGCATACTCACTGACCAATTGTATTCTATTGCTTGGTCAATTAGTTTTGTGCCTGCTTTGTCTCTGTCTGGCACAACAATAACTTCCCGGTTCAATGAATCAATTTGTAGTTTTTGTTTGTGTGCAATTTCGGATCCAAGTATTGCAATACTGTCTAACACAATCGCATCAAATATTCCTTCAACCACAATTACAAACTTACGTGACCAATGTTGATTGTCCATGTTGAACACAGTACCAGGTTGAACGTTTGCAAAATATTTTGGTCTTGTGTTAGCTGACATGGCTCTCGCCACAAAGCCAATTGGTCGATGTTGCCAAGTTACTGGCACAATTATTCTATCACGCTGTGACGGAGCAGTAAAGAACAATGAGTCGTTTGTTTGTATACCGCGGGACTTAAGATAGTTTACACAGTCTGATTGTTTTTGTATCACAACAGCATCGTCTGGCATCTTTATAGTTGTAAAGTTTATTTCGTTATCAATAGTGCGTTGTGTAATCTCACCTTCACTTGCATGACCCATAGCCTGCATACTCAGTTTGCCTATTTCACTCATTGGTATATTGATCCATTGCATTAACTGTCGAAAACGTTTGTTCAAATATCTGCCTGGCGTGTAGTTGGCTTTCCATCCACAGTTGAAACAGTGATACTGTATACCACTATCTGGTAAAAACATTATGCCACCACGCATTCTGGTATCAGCCGATTCATTGTTGTGGACACAACATGGAGCATTGAATGATATCCAACCACTTGGTGTTTTCTTTCGCTTAGACGGAAGACGTGACTCTACTGCTTGT
>VMHT01148300.1_pt1 | contig 14301 bp, 14 predicted proteins | sample 4693611 | NCBI WGS metagenome assembly VMHT01 (sample SAMN12280063, study PRJNA550983) | marine metagenome | isolation source: seawater sampled from same location over 5 years 0.02-0.2 micron viral filtrate | place: USA: collected off the coast of southern California halfway between the port... ... | reverse complement strand
TATTTTTCACCTTTTGCTTCAATCCATGCATCTCCTTTTTCTGAATTTACAATTTTAAAAGGGGCAGCATCAATGTCTTTTTTTACAGTTGAATCTTCAAAGTTTCTTCCAATTAATCTTTTAACAGCAAATATGGTATTTTCAGGATTAGTTACAGCTTGTCTTTTTGCAGGCTGTCCTATTAACTTCTCATTTTCGTCAGTGAAGGCTACTACTGAAGGTGTAGTTCTAGCTCCCTCAGCATTTTCTAAAACTTTTGCTTGGCTACCTTCCATAATGGCAACACAAGAGTTGGTTGTTCCTAAGTCTATTCCAATTATTTTGCTCATATTTTTATTTCTTTCTTTTCATATAGGGTTTAAATTAAATTCTACAAGTTGCTTTGACCATTATTTATTATTTAAATTTTCATCATTTTCCTTGATTTTCTCATTATCTTTTTCTGGTTTTTTTGAAACACCAACTAAAGAGGGCCTCAATAACCTTTCCTTAATAGTAAACCCTTTTTGGATTTCCTGAATAATTGTCCCTGGTTCTTTTGTTCCATCCTCAATTTCCATCATTGCTTGGTGAAAATTTGGATCCAATTTTTTATTAATGCTATCAATTGGTTTAATATTATTTTTGGAAAAAACAGACATTAAATCTTTATTAATTATATCGAAGTGCTCTAAAGTTTTTTTTAGGGCCGCTGAGTCTTTCAAATCTTCGTCATTTAGTAAAATCTGTTTGGACCTTTCAAGATTATCAATTAAATTTAAAGCTTCCTTTGCAAAAGCAAAACCACCGTATTCGTAAGCTTCATCTTTTTCTTTTTCAAACCTTCGTCTTTGATTTTCCATTTCCGCAAATGTTCTTGCTAATTTATCTTCTAATTCTAAAATTTTTTCTTCAGGGTTTTTTTCAATTTCTGTTTCGATATTTTCATTAATAATTTTTGGTTCATCTGAGGTAGCGCTTTTTTTTTGATTTTCATTACCTTCTTTTTTTTCAGTATTTTGGTTTTGTTCTTTTTCCATGAACACATATATGGTAATGAAATCTTAAAATTCTAGATGAAAAACAAAAAAATTAAAAAATTACTTATAGGCACAAATAATAAGGGCAAATACAAAGAAATTAAGGATTTATTGCCTAAATATATTGAAACTTGCTCAACATCAGATTTTAAACTCAAGAGTCCAAAAGAAAGTGGAAATTCATTTGAAAAAAATTCTTTAATTAAGTCAAAATATTTTTCAAAAAAAACTAAATTAGTTTGTATAGCCGATGATTCAGGCCTTGAAATAGATATTTTAAATAAAAAACCAGGTATCTATTCTGCTAGATGGGCAGGTAGAAATGCAAATTTTAATAAAGCTATAAAAAAAATATTTAGAGAATTAAAAAAAAAAGATAAAAATTGGAAATTTAAAAAAATAAAGGCGAGATTTATTTGCTCACTATCTTTAAGTTATTTAGATAAAAAAATTGCATGTGTAACTGGGAAAGTTGAAGGAAAAATTTCTTCGAGGCCATTAGGAAAAAATGGTTTTGGCTATGACCCAATTTTTATTCCTTTAAATAAAAAACAAACTTTTGGTGAAATGAAATCTGCACAAAAATATAGAATTGATCATCGTTATAAAGCTTTTAAAAAAATTAAAAAATTTCTTTAAATTTATTATCAACCACTTGATAGAAATTCAATTTATGATTTATCTTATTATCTTGAATATTAAACAATCCAATTCTTCCTTTAAAAGAATTTTTCTTTTTAAACAATTTATCTATGTCTGCAATATCATTTTTCAAAGACAAATAGTAAATTAAACCCACAATATCATAACTTAGTAATGATAAATGATTAGGCTGTTCTCCAAATTTTTTATAAAATTTTTTTTCAAAAGAATCTAAATTTTCTTTGTTAATTGATGGATAGTAAAGTGGTTGAAGCATCGTTTCTTTTAAAATACTTTCATCAAACCATTGGTTAAAAGTAATAAAAATTTTTTTCTTAGGTGAAACATCAGTGTATAATAAGGATGTAATAACACTTTTTAAACTTTCATTGAAATCTGAAATAATAACTGAATCAAATTTTACATTTCCTATCGTATATTTCTTTTCTAATTTTTTAAGCTGTTTTTCTTTGTCTAATAATGTTGAGTTTTCAACTCTTTTTTTTTCATCTGCTAAATTTTGTTTTCGAATTTTATAATTGGTTATTTTTTCTATTTGCTTTGTAAGTTTAGTTGGATCTGTATCATAGAAATAATGTTTAGAAACTTTAATCTTTGATTGATCAACTGCTTTTTTGACCTCAAGTTGATAATCAAGTTTTGGTGTTAAGATTATAGTTTTTTTAATTTCATTTAATTCAAGAAATTTTTTTATTGTATTAAGTTGAGATGCAGCATTAATTCCAGTGCTTATAACATTTTTGGGTAAATCAATTGTTTTATTGGTGAATGATAAAAATATTAAATCTTGAACCTGGTCTAAATATATTAAGTTTTTATAAAATACAGGTCCAATTATAATTTTTACTCCCATTGCTTTTAACTTAAGGGCAGCTTTTAAAGTTTGGTCTGGGTTAGATGAAGTATCTTTTGGAAAAATTTCAATTTTTTCATTACCTATGTTTTCTAAAGCCATTCTTGTGGATTTTATGATTAATTGACCTAAGTGTTTATCATTTCCCGTCATTGGAACTAAAAGACCTATTTTTATTTTTTCTTCAGTTGAGTTTCCAGTTGAGATTAATGAGATAAAACTGAGAGATATAGTAATAATAAGTTTAAAAATTTTATTCATTATATTAATAATATAGTATTAGAGTCTTATTTATGTTTGTAAATTCTAAAACTTTAAAACAAAAAATTAAGAGTGGATTATACCTTGTATCAACACCAATTGGAAATTTAAGTGATATAACTATAAGGTCTTTGGAAATACTGAAAAATTCAGATTTCATACTTTGTGAAGATACTAGAGTTACAAAAACTTTACTAAATCAATATAATATTAGCTCAAAATTAATATCTAATCACAAATTTAATGAGAAAAAGAATTTAGTTAAAATTTTAGATTTATTGAATAAAGGATCTAATATTTCTCTAGTTTCTGATGCAGGTACACCAAGCATATCAGACCCAGGGGTATTATTGATTAGAGAGTGTCTGAAGAATAACATAGAGGTGATTCCAGCGCCAGGCCCTTCAGCAGTAACAACGGCTGTTTCAATAAGTGGTTTTTCAGAAAAATTTTTCTTTTATGGATTTTTTCCAGAGAAATTAAAGACCATAAATGAAGATTTGGATACATTATCTAAAATAAACTGTTCAGTAGTTTTTTTTATTTCACCAAAAAAATTAAACAATGTCATTAAATTTTTAAAAAAAAATTTTGCAGGGAGACAAATTCTAATCTGTAGAGAAATGACCAAGTATTATGAAGAGTATATAAGGACAACAATCGACGAACTTGAAGAGCTTAATAATGAATTAAAAGGTGAATTAACTATAGTAATTTCAGAAAAAAATATTAATAAAAATGTTTTAAAAAAATTAAGTGAATCAGATAAGGTAATTATAAAAAAAATGATAAAAAAACTTAGTGTTAAAGAAATCACAAATTTTATTAGCTCTAATAGCAAAGTATCAAAAAGAGAAATTTATAACTATTGTTTGAAAATTAAAAATGAAATTTAGATTATTTCTTATTACATACTTGTTAATATTAACTGGTTGTGTAGGAGTTTCATCTAGTGGGCTATTTGGAACAGGTGTTAGCATAGCATTGGATCCAAGATCAGTGGGTACTCAAATTGACGACTCAATTATGCAAAAAAATTTATCAGCAAGGATGATTTTGTTAGATAAAAAATTTTTAATTTTAGTAAAGTCCAAAGTTCTCGATGGAAGAATATTTTTAACTGGCAAAGTTGATAATCCTGAGGAAAAATTAAAGCTTACTAAGTTAGCATGGGAGACTGACGGAGTTCGATCTGTAAGAAATGATATAAGGATTAAAGAAAATTTTAATTTTAAACAATCAGCAAAAGATTTATTAATTACCTCTCAATTAAGAACTGCACTTATTTTAGAAAAGGACATAAAAGCAAGTAATTATCAAATCGACACTTATAAGAGAAAAATTTACATTTATGGAATTGCAATTACACTAGAAGAGAAAGACAAGGTAGTTGCTGAGGCTACTGAAATATTAGGTGTTGAGGACGTAGTTGCAAGTATTTTGCTTTTAGATAACTTAAGAATACAAAAAAATTAATCTTTGTTGTAATCGATCACATCAGCTGAATATGCGGCTATTGATGCTAAATTAATTATCTCGGAAGTGGAACTTCTTAATGGTGCAATCTCTATTGGTAAGCCTAAACCAATTAGCAATGGACCTATAACTTTAGTATCACCTAAAGTTTTCATCATTTTATATGAAATTGCGGCACTATGTTGACCGGGCATTATAAGAATATTGGCGTTACCAACTATTTTTGAAAAGGGATATAGGCTCTTATATTTATCATCTAAAGCAACATCTGGCTGCATATCGCCATCAAATTCAAAATCTACCTTCTTTTGTTTCAGAATTTCTACTGCATTTTTAATATGTTTAGTTCTGCTGGTTAAAGGTTGACCAAAAGTAGAATGAGATACAAAAGCTACTTTAGGATCAAAACCAAATAACCTGACTACACGAGCAGCCGATATTGCTATTTCAGCCATCTGTTCTGAGGTTGGATACTCATGAACACTTGTGTCTCCAACAAAAATAGTTTTACCTTTGTGGACGACTAAATTTAGACCAAACATTACTTCACCTGGTCTGGCTTCAACAACTTGTTTTATTTTATCTAAGGAAGCTCCGAATCTTCTAGTATTTCCCGTTATTGCACCATCTGCATCTCCACATGCAACCATGCAAGATGCCCAAATTACTCTGTCGTTTCTCACTAAACGATCACAATCCCATTCCAGTAATCCCTGTTCTCTTTGTAATTTTTGAAATAAATATTTAACGTATTTCTCTCTTTTTATAGAATCTTTTGAATTTACAATCTGAATATCAAAATTTTCATTATAACCAATTTTTTTTATTTGTTCTTTTATTTTTTCTTCTTTTCCAATTAAAATTGGGATACCAAGCTTTGAATTTTTAAAAGCAATAGCTGCTTTTAATGTGTTTTCATCTTCACCATCAGCAAAAACAATTCTTTTTTGATTTTTTTTAATATAACTATTAATACCCTGCATAATAGTTACAGTTGGATCTAGCCTCTGTTTAAGTTGATCTTGATATGAGTCAAAATTTTCAATTTTTTTTCTAGCAACACCAGTTTTAATAGCTGCTTTTGCTACTGCCGTTGGAATAATACTTATTAATCGTGGATCAAATGTAGATGGAATAATGTAGTCTTTTCCATAATGAGGTCTGTCACCGCCCATTGCAGCTACAACTTCATCTGGAACATCCTCTCGTGCAAGCTTTGCTATTGCGTGGGCTGCTGCAACTTTCATTTCTTCATTAATTGTTTTTGCTCTGACATCAAGGGCACCTCTAAATATATAGGGAAAACCAATTAAATTATTAACCTGATTTGGATAATCTGATCTTCCAGTTGCTATAATTGCATCGTTGCGAACTTCTTCAACCTCCTCAGGTGTAATTTCTGGGTCAGGATTTGCACAAGCAAATATTATAGGATTTTTTGCCATTTTTTTTACCATGTTTTTCGTCAATGCTCCTTTGGCTGAAAGTCCTAAAAAAACATCTGCTTTTTCAATGGCATCGTCTAGTGTTCTATCTGATGTTTGGATTGCATGACTTGATTTCCACTGATTAAGACTTTTTCGACCTTTGTAAATCACTCCTTTACGGTCAATCATTGTAATATTCTTTTGTGGAACACCACTATTTTTAAATAAATTTACACAAGCCATTGCGGATGCACCTGCTCCATTCACTACAACTTTAATTTTTTCTATTGATTTTTTATTAATGTTAAGTGCATTTATTAAAGCTGCTGTTGTAATAATGGCAGTACCATGTTGATCATCATGAAATACTGGAATATCTAAAATTTCTTTCAGTTTTTGTTCAATTATGAAACAATCTGGTGCAGCAATGTCCTCTAAGTTAATTCCTCCAAAAGAAGGAGCAAAATTTTTTATTGAATTGATAATTTCATTAGTATCTTTGGAGTCTATTTCAAGATCTATGGAGTCAATATCTGCAAATCTTTTAAATAGAACTGCTTTACCTTCCATCACCGGTTTCGAAGCTAGAGCTCCTAAGTCTCCCATTCCAAGGATTGCTGAACCATTACTAATTACTGCAACCAAATTACCTTTACTTGTATAATCATAAGCAGCTTCAGGATTTTCACTTATTTTTTTTACAGGAACTGCAACACCAGGAGAGTATGCTAGAGCAAGGTCTCTCTTAGTAGTCATGTTTTTTGAGGCAACAATCTCTATCTTGCCTGGTTTTTTATGACTGTGAAATTCTAATGCTTCTTTGTCTGTGTAATGATCAATTTTTGTTTTTTTCATTTATGTTAATTAGGTGTACAAATGGGGTAAAATTAAGACTAATATGATTTATGAATTTAGTTAAGTCAACAGGCACTTTTGGTTTTTATACTATAATCAGTAGATTACTTGGTTATTTGAGAGATGTTTTAATAGCAATTTTTCTTGGCACAAGTTTTTTAGCTGATGCATTTTTTGTAGCTTTTAGAATACCAAATACATTTAGAAGACTTTTTGCAGAAGGGACATTTAACGCAGCTTTTGTTCCAAGTTATGCCTCTGAATTAGTAAAAGGCAAATTGAATGCAAATATTTTTGCTAACAAAATTTTTAATTTATTATTTCTAGGATTACTATTTTTAGTAATAGTTATTGAAATTTTTATGCCAACTTTTGTTGGATTAATAGCCCCGGGTTTTTCTGAAAATAGCGAAAAGATAAAACTGGCTATTGATTTGACGAGAATAACCTTACCTTTTTTAATATTTGTTTGTTTATCCTCTTTTTTTTCAGCAATATTAAATACACATAATAAATTTGCAGCGGCTTCTGCTGCACCTATTATTTTGAATTTAATCTTAATAGCAATATTGTTATTGAATAATTATTTAAACGATAAACTTGCTTATGCCATTTCTTATGGAGTATCGATTGCTGGATTTATACAATTAGTTTTTTTATATTTTTTTGTTAGAAAATATTATTTAATTAAATTAAATTTTAATTTTAAAATAGGTAAAAATGTTAAAAGTTTTTTTAATAAACTCTTACCAAGTATTTTCTCCTCTGGCGTTACTCAAATAAATATCTTAATTGGGACAATCATAGCTTCATTTCAAGCGAGTGCTGTTTCGTATTTATATTATGCAGATAGAATTTATCAAATAAATCTTGCCATTGCTGGAATAGCTATTGGAGTTGTTGTTTTACCTCAGCTTTCAAAGCATGTTTATAAAAAAAAAAGAAGTAAAATTATAAAAATTCAAAATAAAGCTTTGGAGCTAAGTATGTTTTTGAGTTTGCCCGCATCTATAGCATTATTGATTGGTTCAGAGCAGATTATTTCTGCATTATTTGGATATGGATCTTTTAGTCAAGATGCAGTAAATAATTCTGCTAAAGCTTTATATTATTTTGGTTTTGGTTTGCCTGCGTTTGTATTGATTAAAGTTTTTTCCACTTTCTTTTTTGCAAATAATGATACAAAGACACCTTTTTTAATTTCTTTAATTTCAGTTCTTTTGAATATTTTTATAAGTGTTTATTATTTTGAAAGTATTGGATTTATAATTATTCCAATAGCTACGACTATTTCTTCTTGGTTTAATTCATCAATTTTATTTATTTTTTTATTAAAAAGAAACTTATTTGAATTTAATTCAATATTTGTAATTCGTTTTTTAAAAATTGTTTTTGCGTCAATAGTAATGGGTGTATTCTTTAGATATTTGATATTAATTTTTCAAAAACAGTTAATTTATGATTATCATTTAAAATCTATTTATTTATTATTTGCTGTATTCTTATGTTTAATATTTTATTTAATGTTTTCTTTATTTATCAAGGCTTTCAAATATGAGGATATTAAATTAAAGTATTAGATTGCTATGGTAAAAAAAATTTTTTCAGGGGTTCAACCAACAGGAAATCTTCATTTAGGAAACTATTTAGGAGCTATTAAGAATTTTGTTCAATTAAATAACGATATTGAAAATGAATGTATTTTTTGTGTTGTGGATTTACACGCGATTACAGTTAAACAGGATCCAAAAGAATTAAAAAATAATATTTTGGAAACAGTGGCAACTTTTATTGCAAGTGGAATAGATCCAAAAAAAAGTATCATATTTAATCAATCAAAAGTAAGTGCTCATTCAGAACTAGCATGGATATTGAGCTGTATTGCAAGAATGGGATGGTTAAACAGAATGACACAATTTAAAGAAAAAGCAGGAAAAGACAAAGAGAAAGCTAGCATAGGACTTTATTCTTATCCTGTTTTGATGGCTGCAGATATATTGCTTTATGATGCCAGCCATGTGCCTGTAGGCGATGATCAAAAACAACATTTAGAACTTTGTAGAGATATTGCTCAAAAATTTAACAATGACTTTGATGTAATTGATTTTTTTAAAATTCCAGAACCGCTGATTCAAAAAGAATTTTCTAGAATTATGAGTTTAAAGGATGGATTAAAAAAAATGAGTAAATCAGAATTATCAGATTTAAGTAGAATAAATTTAACTGATAAAGAAGATCAAATTGTAAATAAAATCAAAAAAGCCAAAACAGATACTTTACCTATTCCGTCATCTATTGAAGAACTTAAGGAAAGACCAGAAGCTAAAAATTTATTAAGTATTTTTTCAAGTATGTCTGAAACAACTTTAGAAAAGTCAATTCAAGAATTTTCGGGAAAAAGCTTTTCACACTTTAAAGAAAGTTTAACACAAATTTTAGTTGATAAAATTACACCAATTTCAAATGAAATTGAAAAATTACTGAATGAAAAACACTATCTTGATGAAATACTCTCTGAGGGTAGTAAAAAAGCTGATATAACAGCTTCAAAAAAGATCGAAAAAATTCATAAAATTGTAGGTTTTTAAAGATTTTGTATTATCAAGTTTAAATTTTAAGATTATCGATTATATATAAATTATGTTTGTTCAAACTCAGAATACGCCTAATCCAAATTCTTTGAAATTCCTACCAGGAAAGATAGTCTCAAATTGTGGCTCATTTGAAATTACAAAAAAAGATAATGTTACAAATGAATTAATAAGAAACATTCTTTCAATTAATGGTGTAGAGGGAATATTTTTAAGTAAGGATTTTATTTCAATAAATAAATATGATGAAACATCGTGGGATGATATAAAACACATAGTAATTTCTTTAATTAATGATTTTTATGCATCAGGCAAAGAATTTGTTATAAACAAAGATCTCAATGAAACAAATAAAGATCTTAATGAGCTAGAAAAAAAGATAGTACAGATACTTGAACAAAAAATAAGGCCAGCAGTTGCAAAAGATGGTGGTGACATCAAATTCAAGGAATTTAAAGATGGAGTTGTTAAAGTTCAGCTGCAAGGTAGTTGTTCTGGTTGCCCAAGCTCAACAATGACACTTAAACAAGGTGTACAAAATTTATTATGTCATTATTTGCCAGAAGTTAAAGAGGTTGTAGCAATTTAACATGAAAAAAAGATTTTCAATAATTGGATTTAGAAGTTTAAAATTTATTAATAATATTATTTGGTTAAAAATAAAATTTTTTTTTTATAATATTCAAAGGAAAAATTTAAAAATATTCAGATGGTTTGATCAAAGAAAAATTGGTTCACTTCCAAGAATAGTATTAAGTAGTTTTGCTATAATTTTGTTTTTTTATTTTATGCCACTTTTTATTAGTAATAGTGATTATTTTTTATTTAAAAAAGTTGAAGTCATGAATAACTCTAAGGCCGTATTGGCCTATACTTTAAAAAAAAAAGAAAACAATATTGGTGAAAATAAAATTTTAAATGAAAAAGATCTTTTGTTTGATATTTTTAGTTTAAATGATTTAGAAACTGATACCGTTAGATTAAACGCTAGTACTATAAAACAACTATTTGATGACACAAATTATAAATTACAGGATGTCAGAGAAACAAAGCTAGTTAAGCCTGTTGCACTTACTCTTCTTCCAGAGGAAATTAAGATGATTGAAAATACAAAAGAAAGAAAAGAATTTTTTATCCAAATTATTTTACCTTTAATTTTACAAGAAAATAATAATATTAGATTGGATCGAAAAAGACTTTTTAGCATTATAAATAAAAGTAATAATACAAAACTAGAAAAAAAATGGTTAGAAAAAAAATACAAACAATATGGAGTTGTTTCTAAAGACTTATCAATTTTAAAAATTCGTATGGATGAAGTTCCTGTTTCATTAGCTATTGCTCAAGCCGCTAAAGAAACTGGCTGGGGTACCTCAAGGTTTGCTCAAGAAGGTAATGCTCTTTTTGGTCAGTGGACCTGGTCTGGAGAAGGTTTAAAACCCAAAGAAGCTGATCAAAGCAAAGGACATAAGGTTATGAAATTTAATGTTTTGCAAGCATCGGTGAGAGCATATCAAAGAAATTTAAATACACATAAATCTTATCAAAATTTCAGGCTTGCACGTGCTGAGCTAAGAGATAGAGAGAAACCATTGGATAGTATTGTTCTTTCTCAATTTTTAAAAAATTATGCAGAAACTGGAAAAAAATATGTCGAAGTCCTGCAAAAAATTATTCTTCAAAATAACTTAAAAGATTTTGATGACTCAAGGTTACTTCCATCAAGTATTGAACTAGAAAGCTTAATCTAGTCTGTTCTAACAACAAATTGAACACCAAACCATCGCCATTTACCGTTATCATTTAAAGAACAATTAATTCTACCTCTACGAGGTTTGAATGGCTCTCTAAATTTTATTGATAAAATATTATTTTCTAATTTTATTTTAGATTTTTCCCAATTCCCTCCTTCATTTGAATAACAATTTATATTTTTTAAATTCTTTTGATTATCAAAAAATTCAACAGAGAAATTTGGTGGGTTATTCGAACTACTTATTTTTTTTTCTTCAGGTTTTACACTTTTATATTCTAACGGAAAAGAATTAATAATTGATTTAAATCTTTTTAATTCACCATATTTTTCATTGATAGGAAATCTTGACAGTTCAAATTTTTCTTTATTTAAGTCAATTACACCTGAATGTTGTCCAAAGGCAAGTTTGAAATTTTTTGAAATAAAATCTTTCATGAATTTTGAATATTCACCAAATGGATAAGAAAAGAGAGTGGGTACGTAACCTAATTTTTCTAAAAATATTTTATTTGCTTTTTTTATATCTAAAACGAATTCTTCATCAGTGCCATCTATTAAGTATTCATGAGTATGTGAATGGTGTCCAATTAACCCAAAATCAGTTTCATCTATTTCTCTTATTTGATCCCAAGTCATATAACCCCTTTTTCCAACTGGTTCTGTTGACACAAATAAAATAAAAGGGATTTTGTTTTCTTTTAAATAAGGCCAAGCTTCAGTATAAAATGATAAAAATGCATCATCTATCGTTAGTAAAATTTTCTTTTCTTTTTTTGGATTATTAAAATTTTCTTCAAATTCTTTTGGATTATAAAAATTAATATTTGAGTCTTTTATAAATTCTACATGTTCTTTAAAAACTTCCATTTGAATATTGGTTGAGGGGTATTTAGATTCATTAAAGCGATGATACATTATTGAAACAACACCCTCATCATTTGAATAAAGTTTACTATTATTATCTTCTGCATTAGAATTTGATATTAGATATAAAATAAAAATGAATAAATTAATAATTGATGCTGCAAATGAAAATATTTTTTTTATGATCATTAGTAATGAAACTGTTTATAGTATCAGTCATGATAATAGTAAAACTAATTATGAAAGATTAATTATTTTAATGAACGATTTTTTGAGGTCAAAAAATCTAAAAATTAAAGATATTTCAATTTTATATGTTAATGGGGGGCCAGGCAGTTTTGCGGGCATTAGAAACTCGCTCTCTATAGTTAAAGCTATTCATTTAGCTGAAAAAATTGATTATTATTGCTTTAGTTTTGAGGATTTTTTAGAGGATAAAAAAATAAAATATGAAAATATTCCCAAATTGTGCGATAAATTTAGAGTTAAAAAAAATTTGATAAACCCTATTTATATAAGTTAAAATTAGATATGTCAGACACAATTGAACAAAAATGTTTATCTAAGGGTGTTAAGCTTACTGATCAAAGAAGAATTATCGCAAAGGTAATGTCAGAAGCTTCTGATCACCCTGATGTTGATGAATTATATAATAGAGTATCCAAAATAGATCCAAAAATAAGTATAGCTACAGTTTATAGAACAGTGAAACTTTTTGAAGAGTCTGGTATTTTAACGAAGCATGAATTTAAAGGTGGCAAAGCAAGATACGAAGAGCTCAATGAAGGTCATCATGATCATTTAATTGATGTTAAATCTGGTGAAATAATAGAATTTGTTGATGAAGAAATTGAAAAACTACAAAAAAAAGTAGCAGAAAAATACGGTTACACTTTAGTAGACCATAAACTGGAATTGTATGGGGTTAAGAAAAAACCTCAATAGATGAGTCGAAAAATTTTTATCAAAACTTTTGGTTGTCAAATGAACGAATATGACTCAAATCGTATTTACGATACAGTTAAAAAAATTGGTTATAATAAAACAGAAAATTATGAAGATGCAAATTGTTATCTTTTAAATACATGCCACATAAGAGATAAAGCTAAAGAAAAAGTCTATCATGAAATAGGCAGGGTAAAAAAAAATTTTAGGAGCAAACAAAAACCATTAGTTATTATTGCAGGATGTGTTGCCCAGGCAGAAAATAAAGAAATGCTTAAGAGAGAACCATATATTGATTTTGTAATTGGTCCTCAGTCTTATCATAAAATTAACGAAACAATTTTAAATTATTTTAAAAATAAGAAAAAAATTGAAGAAACAGAATTTGATGCAGTTTCAAAATTTAATTACCTAAAAAAAATTAAAAATCACTCAGAAAAAGTTTCTTCCTTTTTAACAATTCAAGAAGGTTGTGATAAATTTTGTCATTTTTGCGTGGTTCCATACACAAGAGGACCAGAATATTCTAGACCTTTTGATCAAATAATTGATGAAGTAAAATTTTTAGTTGATAAAGGGACAAAAGAAATAATATTACTTGGTCAAAATGTTAATGCTTATGATTTTGAAGGATATAGGTTATCTAATTTAATATTAGAGATAGAAAAATTTTCTGAAATTAAAAGAATTAGATACACAACATCTCATCCTAAGGATATGACAGAAGATCTAGTGGAGGTTTACAAGTATGCAAAAAAATTGATGCCATTAGTCCACTTACCTGTTCAAAGTGGATCAAATAAAATTTTAAATCAGATGAACAGAAAACATACAATTCAAGAATATATAGAAATATTTGATAAGCTAAAAGAAATAAATTCTCAAATAGAATTTTCTAGTGATTTTATAATTGGTTATCCAGGTGAAGAAGAAAAAGATTTTCAAGAAACACTCGAATTAATTAAAAGAATTAAATTTATAAATTCTTATTCTTTTATTTTTAGTCCAAGACCAGGAACAATTGCTGAAAATTTGGAATTAATTGATAAAAAAATTTCAATGGAAAGATTGAAAAAAATACAAAACCAATTATTTGCAAATCAAATAAATATGAATAAATCTTTCGAAAATAAGATTTTAAATGTTTTAGTAGAAAATTTAACTCAAGATAAGACGCAAGTTTTTGGGCGCTCAGAATATATGACATCAGTTGTGTTTAATGGTAAAAAAAGCGATATTGGAAAAATTGTAAAAGTAAGAATTAAAAAAAGTAACAGAACTACTTTATTTGGAGAAGTAGTTAATAATTTAAAACAAAAGGTAGCATAGTAATTGAGCAACTTGATAAGAAAAAATATCGACTCATCACTTAAATTTGTATATTCAGATAATAATTCATTGAGTGTAATTTTTCATGATAATGACTTATTGATGGGTGTAGTTGGTGAGTTTAATAAAAATTTAAAAGAACTTGAAAAAATTACGCAGTCAAGTTTGTATTCAAGAGGAAATTCAATTTTAATTAAGTCAAATCCCGAAAATAATGAGTTAGTGAAAAATGCTATTAAGTTTTTAGCTAATCAATTTATTA
>VMHT01039830.1_pt1 | contig 14301 bp, 20 predicted proteins | sample 4693611 | NCBI WGS metagenome assembly VMHT01 (sample SAMN12280063, study PRJNA550983) | marine metagenome | isolation source: seawater sampled from same location over 5 years 0.02-0.2 micron viral filtrate | place: USA: collected off the coast of southern California halfway between the port... ... | reverse complement strand
TTAGCACAAGATATGGAAGCTATTTTACCAGAAGTAGTTCTTACGGCAGATGATGAAATACAAACTAAATCAGTTGATTATGGTAAGATAACGTCAGTTCTTATTGAAGCAATCAAAGAACTTAAAAAAGAAATAAATGAATTAAAAGGAGTGTAGTTAATGGCTCTCCCTGCAGTTGGCTCAGCAATAAGTATATCACAAATACAAACAGAGTATGGTGGTTCTAATCCTGCATCTCTATCTGAATACTATGGGCAAGGTAATGCACCTTCTTCTGGTGCAATTACAATGTCAGCAGATTTTGGTGGCACTCAAGCAGAGACAGTTATATCTAGTAGTGCTCAACAAATAACAGTATCAAGTTACATATCCTCTGGAGAAACATTGAGAATTGGCAGTGGTGTATATATCTGGTCTGATAGCACATCTACTGCAGGAATGGTAATCAATATACCTTGTACCATAATTAACGATGGTTATATCATAGGCAAAGGTGGTGCTGGTAATGGTTATAATGGAGGACCCGCTATTAATGTCACAACATCAGGCGTAACTATTATTAATAACTCTGGTGCATTCATCGCAGGAGGTGGTGGAGGAGGAGGTAGAGGTAGAAATGGTACTGGTGGAGGCGGCGCTGGTGGTGGAGCTGGACATGGACCCGGAGGTGCAGGTGGCTCTATAGGTAATTCTGGAGCTAGTGGTTCTGGTACTGGCTCTGGTGCTGGTGGAGGTGCTGGTGGTGGTGGTTCTGCTACAACATTCTCTGGAGGTCAAGGTGGTGGTGGAGGTGGTAGAATACTTCCAGGTTCTGGAGGAGCTGGTGGTTCTAATAGCGGACCAGGTGGATCTGGTGGCTCTGGAGGAAATGCTGGTTCTAATGCACCTAATGTTGGAGGAGACATGGGTGGAGGCGGAGGAGGCGGAGGCTGGGGAGCTTCTGGTGGTAAAGGATGGTATCCAACCTCAAGTGCATGGCCGGGAGGTTCAGGTGGTGCGGCTATAACAGGCACATCAAGAACATTAACAAATAATGGAACAGTATATGGCTCTACATAAAGTAATAGTTAATAATAATACTTCACAATGTTTAGGTTCAGCTTCTGATGGAGTTTTACCTAGTGATTTAGATACAAGTATTTGGAGTTTGCAAAATTATAATTATGATGACCCAGAAACGCAAATAGCACCAATTGATTATAGCCAATGGGATACTATTGCTATGATTAATATGTATTTTGTAGATGATGAACTAACACTTGATAACCCATGAATGTAATTAAACTAGATACTAACCAAAAAAAATTTGAAAATGCAGAATTTAATTTTTGGGTTTTTGAAAATGCAATCAATAAAGAAATTTGCCAAGATATAATAAATTTAGGCAAAGATAAATGGCAAGAGGCTAAAATACAACGTAATGTTGTATCAGAAAAATCAGTAGACCCAAAGTCAAGAATAAGTGATGTGGTTTGGTCAAATGATGATTGGCTTTACGAAATTGGTTGGGATTATGTTGCTACTGCAAATAAAAATGCAAATTGGAACTTCAATGTAGATTCATGTGAAGCTATGCAAATAACTAGATACAAAAAGAATGGACATTACGATTTCCATTTTGATGGCAATGGATTTACTGCATATAATGTGCCTAACAATAAATTTCTACATGGTAAAACAAGAAAGTTATCTATGACTATAGTGCTTAATGAAGATTATGAAGGTGGCGAATTTGAATTCTTTGATAGTAAAAGATTAATTAAAGAAAAAACTGGAACTGTTATAGTGTTTCCATCTTATATGGTACATAAAGTTAGACCAGTTACAAAAGGAACTAGATATTCTTTGGTTGCTTGGTTTTGTGGTGAACCTTTTAGGTAATTATATGAAAAAAGGTTTAGAAAAAAATAGTAAATATAATAAATACGATATTAATAATGATGGTGTTGTAACAGATGAAGAATTGGCAATCGCCACATCTATTAAAGAAACAGAACAAGTTTTAAGAAAACAATTGGCACAACTAAGAATTGCAAGAGCAACTTTAATAGCAATGGGTTTATTTACTGTTGCTATGTTTTTTGTAGATATAGAAAGATTAAAAGCGTTAGCGGATATAAGTAATCTATTTTATATTTCTGGTGCAGGAATTGTAGGTGCATATATGGGTGCTTCTGCTTTTATGAGTAAAAAATAATGTTCAAAGCCTTAGTTACAATTTGTGTAATAGGGTCACCAAATAATTGTCAAATTTTAGAAGATCAAACTGGCCCGTATGAAACTGAATTTGCCTGTAAACAAAGAGCATTAGAAATAAGCAGACAAGTTCATAATTATTATCCACTATGGAAGCCAACTATGTATAGATGTCAGAAATTACCTGCAGGGAGACTTAAATGGAAAATATGATACTAGATGCTTGGAATGATCTTAGTTATATAGAAGGCGTATTATTTACTATGTGGATATTTATTCTATATTATGGCAAAGTATGGATAGATAGTAAGTTTAGACGAAAGGAATGCACATGCTCACGGCGTTAATTGGACCCGTATCTAATCTTCTTGGTAAGTTTATAGAAGATAAGGACATGAAAAACAAGTTGGCACATGAGGTGGCAACAATGGCTGAGACACATGCTCAGGAACTGGCAAAAGGGCAGTTAGCTATAAATCAAACTGAAGCCAAACATAGATCAATCTTTGTGGCTGGCTGGAGACCATTTATTGGCTGGACCTGTGGCATTGCTCTATGTTGGCATTTTGTATTAGCACCAGTAACTATGTTTATATGTGCATATCTAGCAGTAGAAATACCAGAATTGCCAAGTTTTGATATGGGTTCACTTATGACTGTTTTGATGGGAATGCTGGGACTTGGCGGGCTCCGCAGTTTTGAGAAGTATAAAGGTTTAACAAAATGATGTGGTTTTGGTTGAGTTTAGCTAAATTTTTTAATAAGATTGGTAATTATTTCTATTATCGTCATGTAAGTTGTTTGAGAAAAAGACAAGGAAGATAGATGAACATTGATACATTAAAAAATGAATTGATTGCTGACGAAGGAGTAAAGTACGAAATATACTTAGATCATCTAGGATATAAGACGTTTGGTATTGGTCACTTGTGCAGAGCAAAAGATCCAGAAAATGATATGGAAGTTGGAACTGAAGTGTCAAAAGAAAGAGTTGATGAGTGTTTTGCAGAAGATATTGAGAAAGTTATAGATGACTGCACAATACTTTATGATGATTTTTATATACTGCCAGAAGAAGCACAATTAATTATTGCAAATATGATGTTTAATCTAGGAAGACCAAGATTAAGTCAATTTTCCAAGATGCACGCCGCAGTAATGGATGCTAACTGGATTGAAGCGGCAATCCAAATGGAAGATTCTAAATGGGCAAAACAAGTTCCAAATAGAGCACAAAGACTTTGTGAAAGAATGAGGAATGTAGCCTAATGCCTTTAGTGCCATTAAAATTCAAAGCTGGAATAGTAAAAGACATTACAGAATATGCTTCTGGTCAAGCTGGATTTTATACAGATGGTAATCTAGTAAGATTTAGAAATGGTTTTCCAGAAAAAATAGGTGGATGGCTAGAAGAAACATACTCTTTCAATGCTGATCAAGCAACAACTACTACTATAACAGGAACTCCAAAACATTTAGTTGCCTGGAGAGCCACAACTGATAGCTTTGATAGAATTGTTGTAGGTACACATAACCATTTGTATGTAATTAATAATAGTGTGTTTTATGATATTACGCCTCTTAGAAAAACTTCAGAAAACTTAACTAATCCTTTGGTTACAACAAGTAGTAGTTCAGTTGTAACTGTCACAGATACTGGTCATGGTGCACAAACTGGTGATTTTATAGTTATAAAACAAGCTACTGCAGTTGGTGGAATAAGTGCAGATACAATTAATAGATTAGAAGGCTATCAGATAACTAAGGTAGATGATAATTCTTATACATTTGTCGCAGGCAGCCAGGCAAGTTCTGGAGCTACTGGTGGTGGTACTGCAATAGACATACAGTATTTAATTGGTAACTCTGATGGAGTTGGCTTTGAAAGTTCTGATCCAGCCACTGGTTTTGGTGTTGGTTCTTGGGGTGAAAGTACTTGGGGAACTGCTAGAAGCGTAGCATCAAGTACAGTTAACATAGATGCAACAAATTGGTCACTTGAATTATGGGGTGATGATGTATTAATTAACAACAGAGGTGGTCAATTATATTATTGGGATACTTCTGCTGGTGACAGTGCTAGAGCAGTTTTGGCTTCTAGTTTAGGTGGTGCTAGTGGCATCCCTACTAAAATTAGAACAATTGCAGTATCTTTTCCAGATAGACATTTAATAGTAGGTGGTGCGATACCTTTAAGTGGTGGTGGAATAGACCCAATGCTAGTTAGATTTTCCAATCAAGAAGATTTTGCAGTATTTACCCCAACGTCAACAAATACTGCTGGTGATCAAAGACTTGAAGTAGGCTCTAAAATTATTAGCATGACCCCAACAAAAGATGAAATGTTTATACAAACTGATGAAGCAGTATATGGTATGACCTTTGTTGGGCCGCCCTTTACATTCTCATTTAGATTGTTAGCAGTTAATTGTGGAGCAGTAGCATTGCATGGCTCTGCCAATGTTGATGGTGATGTGTATTGGATAGGCAAAAGCAATTTCTTTATTTACAATGGTGCAGTAGCAGAGCTACCTTGTTCAGTCCAATATTTTGTATTTGATAGAATGCAGACAAGATATTTCGATAAGATATACGCTGGGCATAACAAAAAATACAATGAAGTTACTTGGTTTTATGTTAGTGAAGATAATCTTGTAGTAGACAACCCAGAGCCAGACAGTTATGTCACATTCAATTATGCTGATGGAGCTTGGACTATAGGAACGCTAGATAGAAATATTTGGCATGATGCTCAAGGATTTAGAAAAGTTCCTTTTGCTTTTGATGCAGATGGAAAATTATATAACCATGAAACTGGAACAAGTGACAATGGCAGTGCAATGAATGCACATATAGAGTCTGGTGACTTTGAATTAGACAATGTGGGTGAAAATTTAACTATTGTAGATAGAGTCATTCCAGATGCTACAATGAATAGCGATACAAATTTGTATCTACAATTAAAAACTAGAAAATATCCAAATGCTCCAGAAACTATAAAGGGTGATTTTACTGTTACTTCTGAAACACAAAAAATTAGCACTAGAGCTAAAGGAAGACAGATGGCAATAAAATTCTTTAGCAATGGAACATTAGATCAATGGTTGTTAGGAGATTTCAGAGTTAACGCTAGAAAGGATGGTCTAAGATGATCAGATTACCTAGTCCACCAAGAAAAATGACTGCTCCAGCACCACCAATTGATTTTTTAAATAAATTCAATGAGGTTATAACATTTCAACAAAATTTATCGTCAGCGTTGGAACAACAACAAATTGCAAATGATTTTACAACTTCAGTTGCAACATTAAATGCTGAAGACAAAGCAGAAGCAGTGAGTTGGTTTAATGGCTAATAATTATAAAAATGCAAAGCTAGATTTAACAAGTACAGATGCAACAGTATTGTACACTGCTCCTGCGGCTCATACTGGAATATTTAAATCTATATTAGTCTGTGATGATAGTAATAATGGTGATACACTTACATTGACATTAACAGATGCCTCTAGTAATGAATTTGTTATATTTGATGTAAAAACAGTTTCAGGGCATCAAACCATAGAACTTATAACACAACCTTTGGTTGTGATGGAGAATGAAATTTTAAAGGTGACTGCAGGAACTATAGATAGACTTCATGTTGTAGCAAGTTACTTAGAGATTACATAAGGAGAGATAAATGGCAGAATTAGGTGCATTAACTGGATTACCAGTTTTAAGTCTTGAAGAAGAAGAGAATCAAGGCGTTGATCCTATAGTATATAATGTTTATCAAACAAAGTCACAAACACCAGATATGTCAGATCAAGACATACAAAGACTTTATGGAACGTCTGCGATGCCAGTTTTTGAATGGGCAAAGAAGATACAAAGTGGTCAAAGAACTTACAATCCCTCAGATGCATTTGATGAAAGCATGATGGAGATGTACGAAAGTTTTAATCAACTTCCTGCAGGATATATGACTCCACAAGAGATTATGGCACAACAAGCACTAGAAGGAACTGCTGGGCAAGTTGGAATGTCAATTGGTACTAGCATAGGTTCAGAGCTAACAAACCCGTATTTATCTAATGATGTTGGTAATTTAGATAGAATTAAAAGTGGTATTATGAAGACTGGACAAGACACTTCAGTAGAACTTGCAAATCAAGCAAGATTTAGTGAGCTTGGAGACAAAACACAGAGTGCAATTAGATCAAGTGGATTTTTGGACAACTATATTCCAGAGTTATCAAGCAAATCCGCAGCCGAAGCAACTGGAAATTTAGCACAATTTAACAGAGGCTTAGACGAAGGTACTCTATATCAGCCAAGAGGTTCTGATGTATATGTGCCTACAAATAGATTTGAACAATCTTTGTCAGGTAGAAATATGGATGTTTCTAAACTAGATAGTGGCTTTGAGGGATTGGAAGCGGGCTCAATGCCAGCCAGAGAAGCATTGGATCCAGTTAAATCTCTTGATCTTGGTTACGATACTTATTCAGATGGATTCACAGATACAGTTAATCCTATGACAGATGCTGGAACAAGAAATTTATATTCTTCTGGAGTAGGTGCTGGAGTTAATTTTGTTGCTAGAGTAGCCTCTGGTCAAGATGTAGATGATGCCGCAAAATCAGCCGCAGATGCTGGATTGGTAACATATGCTACAACTGCATTACTAGCCGCAACACCTTTCGCACCTTTTTCAACTATAATAGGTGGTGTAGTTGGTGGTTTTGTAGGTAGAGTTATATGCAATGAACTGATGAAGCAAGGCATTATGGATCGCAAACAAGTCATATTAGACTATAAATTTACAAGAGACTATCTAACGCCACAACATGTCACTGGTTATCATGTATGGGCAGTATGGATGGTCAAGCAGATGAGAAAAGGTAGACTAGTTGGACTTTGGGCACATATAGCTGGACACAGAGCTAACGAAATAGCTTACATTTATGGCGAAAGAGATAAGCCAGATTACTTAGGTAAATTATATAGAAAAATCCTAGAGCCTATCTGTTGGACTGTAGGTGCATTTTGCAAAGAAACAGATTGGTCTGTATTATATAGAAAAAAGGAGATTTAATTATGGCTGAAGAAGAAATGGCAATGATGGGTGATCAACCACCTATGGAAAGTCAAATGCAAATGGGTGCTGAACAAGAAGCAAAACAAAAGATAATGGGTTCTTCTAAAACAGTAGCTTCTGTTCTTATGTCAAGACTTATGGAAATGTCACCAAGTGAATTACAAATGCTAGACAAAGCTATTACGCCAGATGTGGCTGGTGTTTTAATTAAGCTATTACCAGAGCTTAAAGATATTATTGAAGCAGTTGAGCAAGGTGGAGTTGCTGATGCTATGCCAGAAGACCAAATGATGGATGATGGTATGCCTGAAGAAATGGGTGCATTAGGTAATATATAATGATTAGAAGGGCGAATGTTTTAGATACGTCAGCTTTAATCTATATGCTAAATCAAATGCATAAAGAAACAGAAGTAGAAGTACCTAAGATAAACACTCATAAGTTGATAAGTAAGATAAACGATTTATTGCATAAAGGGTTGGTTTTAGTGGCAGTAAAAGACAATAACATAGTTGGATCAATTGCTGGAATGGCAGTAAATGATTGGTGGTCTGACGAAATGTATATGTCTGATGCATGGTTTTACGTCTTTCCAAATGAAAGAAAATCAACAATTGCAAAAAATTTATGTATTGACTTTATAAAAATCACAAAAGAGGCTAAACTAAAAGTTAGATTAGGTCATGTTTTTTCTGGGGATTTAGAACGAAAAGATAATTTTTATTCTAAATTAGGTCTAGTTAAAGTAGGATCAACGTATATGGAGAAATAATATGGGAAGTATGTGCACAGTTTCTGCTGAACCTTTACCAGACCCAAAGAAGGTAATTAGTGGTACAGATATACCAGAATGGGTATCGGCAGCGGGTAGACAATTATATGATCAAGCCGCAGAAATAGCTTCTCAAGACTTTCCTACATACACTGGGCCCAGACTTGCCACATATGGTGATGATAACTCTAAGCTAACTTCACAAGAGCAAGAAGGGCAAGCATTACTAGAACAAGGAACAGATACTTTCCAAAGTTATGTTGATGATGCTTCTGCAATGGCAAGCACTTTAGGTCAAGGATACAATCAAGCAAGTAGAGCAGATTTACTTGGCGAAAACTTTTCAATGGCACAAGCACAACCTTACATGGATATTTATCAATCTTCAGTAGACCCAGCCATAAGAGAGATTGAAAGACAAACACAAAGAAATTTAATGGGTGATAGTGCCTCTGCAGTAAGAGCAGGAGCTTTTGGTGGATCAAGGCAAGGTCTTAGAGAAGCAGAGACAATCACAGAAGGCTCTAGACTAGCTGGAGATGCAAGAGCACAAGCTGGAGCTAGAGGTTTGGAGTTTGCCTCACAAAGATTCGATCAAGAAAGAGCGGCAAGACTTGCGGCAGAAAATGCAATGAGAGCAGGTTTTGAAACTGATGAAGCTAGTAGATTAAGAGCAACAGAAACTTTACAAGGTTTTGCTCCACTAGTACAAGGATTGACTGAACAAGCCGCATCTGGACTTATAACTGCTGGACAAGCAGAAAGACAATTAGACCAAAGAGCTTTAGACATGGCTTATGGCGATTACTTAGAGCAAAGAAATTATCCACAAGAGCAATTAAACTTTGCATTAGGTGCTCTTCAAGGTGTGCCATATGAGACAAGAACTATAGGATTAGAGCAAGGTCAACAATATGTTCAATCACCAAGTATTTATGGACAAACAATAGGTGGTCTAGGTTCGTTAGCTAGTGCCTATTATTTAAGGAATCGATAAATGGAAAAGGTTACTCTAACTCAACAGGACATTGATGGATTTAACCCAAACCAACTTAGTATAGTTAAAACGAGTTTAGGTGTAGATCGAGAAGGTGAGCTTACCCCTGGAACTTACGATGCAGGAGATAACTATTTCAGAAATCTTGTAGAGACACAAATTATTAAAAAACCAAGCTCAGTAGTAATGAATGACAATAGTGGTGTTTCTGGTGGTGCTAAACTTCTAGACCCTAAGATTGGAGCACTAGCACCATTCATAAATCAAGCAACACAAATTCTAGATAGTGTATACGCCTCTACTAGTGAGCCTACTCAAAGAGAAAAAGACATAAACATGGGTAGAGCGGCTTTGCAATTCTTTACACAAATGGGAGCAAGTGCATCACAACCAGGTCAAACTGCACTTGGTGCGGCTAATATAGCTGGTGCAAATGTAGCTAAAGATTATCTAGCTAAAGAAACGAAAAGAGAAGCTGATAAAAAAGCACTAGAACAAGCTAAGAAGTCAAGTGCACTTTCTCTTGGTATGCAACTTAAATCTGCTAAAGATGCAAAAGAAATTGCTTTAGGTAAAGCTAAACAAGGTGTTCCTAAAGTTGTAGAATTTGGACCCGCCATGAAAAAAAATGGTGAGCAAAAAACAGATGAAAAAGGCAACCAACTTTTTACTTATAATATTTATGACCCACTAGGTAAAATAATTGAAACCTACGATGCACCAAGAAAATCTGGCATTAATATTGATGTAGGAAATAAAAGTCAACAAAAATTTGCTGAAGTGTTTAGCACCAATCAAGCAAAGCAGTTTAGCACACAATTAGAAACATCAACTTCAGCAGATGAGGGAATGCAAACTGTAGATACATTATTAAATTTATTGGCACAAGATGACTTTGAGACTGGCCCGTGGGAAGAGTTTAAGTTACCATTAAAAACATTAGGTCTTAGTTTTGGTCTATTTAAAAACGATGATACTACTGTTGATAATATAGCTAGTGCAGAAGCATTTAGAGCTAAAGCGTATGAAATTGTTTTAAATTCAGTATCTAAGATGAAAGGTGCACTATCAGATAAGGAATTAGGTTTCTTGTCTGCACAGGGTCCAACTTTATCAAAAACCACTGAAGGTAATAAGTTACTATTATATTTGAACAAACATCAACTTAATAAAGCATCTAAATTTCGTGAATTTGTTATTTCTTGGTCAGATACAAATAATGAAGGATCGTTTCCACAAGATGGAGCATCATACAATAAAATGATAAGTGATTGGAAAAAATCAGATACAATGACACAAAATCCATATCAATATATTAAAAATGAAGCAGAAAAATTTGAAATAGACCTTATTAAAAAAATGGGTGGCGAAGTAGATGATAATGGCGATCTAGTTCCAGGCTCATTAAGTAACGACACATTTCAAGAGCAACAAAAAACAAAACAAATTATGGATCAAGTAAGTAAAAAATTTAGCCTTAATATGTTGAAGAAAGTATTTAAAAACTCAGGATTTATGGAATGAGCTTAACAGAAAAATATTTACAAAATCTTTCTGAAAAAAAAGATGATAAAAAAGACGAAGTAGAAGAAAAGTCTGTATCTGAAAATGTGTCTACAATAATAGATACTGCTACTGCATTACCAGGTCAAATATTTGATTTAGCTACTGGAACTTATAAAGAGCTTGAGTTTCCTGATGCCAAAGAAACAACTCAAATCGAAGATGTTGGATTTTTTGAATCCTTATTACCAAATGTAAAGTCAATGTTCGCTAGAAATGATTTTGGTAAAGCTGAAATTATAGCAAATGCATTTGAAGGTGACGAAAGATTTGGTGGAGTAGCCACTGATAAATTCAAGAATCCATTTATAGTCTGGAATGGTGAAAGATATTACATTAATAAACCAGGCGTGAGCAGACAAGATGTAGGATCATTAGTAGGCGAAATAATAAAGTATCTTCCAGCATCTAAATTAGTAAGTGGCACAAAATCTGTAAAAGGTAAAATTGTGACAGGCGTTCCATCATATACTGCAACAGAGGGAGTTGGAGAAGTTATAGAATCAGCATTAACACCTAAAACAGATAGAGCAGATAAAAGAACTTTAGCAGATAGAGGATTAGATGCTTTGAAAATGGGCACTTTAGGTACTGCTATAGATATAGTAACCCCACCAATTTTAAAGGCACCAGTTGAGGCAGTAAAAAGTGCAACTAGAGTAGGTGCAAAGGTATTAGATCAACCTATACCAGAGTTTGCTAAAAAAGGTATAAACAACAAATCTGTATTTCTGCAAACACAAGGGCAAAGAACGTCAGAACCATTTGACCCAAAAAAAGGAACTGCAACTGCTCAAGCAAGTACTTCAGTTGCTAGAGAAGATACAATTAGAAATGCACCAAATATAGACCCAATTGCTAGAGCTTTACTGCGAGGTTTAGATGAGAGACAAATTGGTCAAATAAGAGAAACTGCAAGAGAACTACAAAAAGATATAGGATCAGGAACTGTGGGTAGCGTTGATTCAGCAAATGTTCCTTTAAGTGCAATTGATTCAATAAAAAATATAGTAATTCCAAAATCATTAGAGCTAAAAAAAGTATCTGGTCAAGGCTTTGATTATGTTTCAAATGTTTTAAATCCACCAATAGTATCTTCAAAGGGAATTAGAGCTTTAGCTGAAAATATGCAAAAAATAATTAAAGAAGAATTTCAGCCTACTTTAACTGGAATAAACACCCTAGATGATATGCCACTTCTACAAAAAGAAATATCAAACATACAAAAATTAGCAAAAATAGAAACAGATAAACCTTTTCAACAATTAGCGGCTACTGCAAAAGCACTTAATAATAGATTAAGAACTGCAACTCCAGGAACGCCAGAGGCACGAATATTAGGCATATTGAAGGGTGAGTTAGATGATTTTATCTTTAGAGGCATTGATCAAGGTTTTATAAATGGAAATGAAGGAGTTATTAACGCCCTAAAACAATCAAATGAGTTGTACAAACAATACATTGGGTTAGTTGGAAAAAAAACAACTGGAGATAAAGCAGAACAAGCTACAAATGCAATTTTACAAAAGTTATCAAACCCAGGATTTGATGCTAGTAATGTAGTAAATGCTTTTTTTGGTAATCAAAAATTTCAACCAGCACCTGTCATGGCAAATGTTTTGAAAAGATTTAAGTCTGCATTACCAGCAGAAAAGTATGATGAAGTCATTGCACTTATAAAAGATGCAGTCATTGAAAAGGCTTTTGCTGGTAAGGGTACATCAGATATTACAAGAACAAACATAGTGAAAAACTTTAATGAAGTTTTTGGAAGAAACAAACAATATATCAAAGAACTATTTACAGATGCAGAAATAAAAAAGATTAAAAATTTTAGAGATAATGTAATGCCAACTTTGTGGGCAGAAATAAGTCTAAATCCTAGTGGTTCAGGTTATTTAATAGCAAGTGCCGCAGCCGAAACTGGTATTTTAAATTATATCAAATTGTTGCCAGGAATGAATTTAACTGGTTTAAAAGATACAATAGAGGGTGTGCAACGAATTGGTGATATAAATGAGGCTAAAGATATGATAAAACAATATATCACTAGAGCAGATAAGCCTTTGTTTGATTTTCCACTTCCAGGCACAAGGGAAGGTAAACTTACTATCGCTCCAAAAGGTGTATTTACAAAACAAGCAGTTTCTGCACCAGCAAGAGAAGAAATTATTGGAACTGAAGAAGTAGATCAAAGTGCTATAAAGCCATTGGTTGAAAGTATATCGCAAAAGAACATAGGAAAAATATTAGAATCTATAAGGTAAAATAATGGCTAAACCAACATTACAAGAATTTCAAGTTTCTTTAGAAAAACATATAGCTATATCAGAGGAACGCTGGAAAGAAAGTATCTTGAGAATTAAACGTATAGAACATATTATGATTGGTACTAGTGGTACTGCTATTGTTTTACTTATAGGTTTGCTAGTGAGGTAGCCAATGGTTGTTGCCGAAATTTTAACTGGTATTGCATTAGTCCAGAAATCAGTAGAGTTCATAAAATCAAATATAAATACAGTTCAGGACATATCTGGAATAGCAAAACAGATAGATGGCTTTTTTCTAGGCGAAGAACAAATGAATAAAGGGCAAGGCAGAGGCATGTCTATTGCAGAACAATTTGGCTCTGTAGAAAGTTCAGCCAATGACTTTATTAATCGCAAGTTACTAGAAGAGCGAAGAAATGAGCTTAAAAATATAATTAATCTCAGATTTGGGCCGCAGGCTTGGGATCAGATTATTGCAGAGAGAGCCAATAGAATTAATCAAGCTAAAGAAGCACAACGTCAGCAAAGAATAAAAGCTAGAAAACAACAAGACGAAATTATGGAGATGTTGAAATGGGTTGGATATACGTTTATTGGCGTTGGCTTAATCTTAGGTGTATTGGTTGTAACTGTAAAAGCGTTTGCATACGAGTACAAAAGTAAAGATTACACAAGACAACAAAAAGTATGGCAAGGCAAAGTACAACAAAAGAAATACACAACTTGCAGATTAAAGAAAAGAGTTGTGTCCAAAATTACAAAAAAGCAAGCATGTATATATCAAGGTGGTAATAGAACATTTGAAATGATGATCGAAAAGAACTGCCCAAAGCAATATAAGTGCCTCTATAATCCCGATGGTGATGAACCAGATATCGATAAAGTAATGGAAAGCCTCAGAAGTATAACTAAGTGAAGTAGCCTATATCAGCTTCAGCTACTTCATTAGGAATAAAAAGGGGGAAAACATCAGAGGATATAATGTTCACTTTTATTTACTGATCCTAAAACGTAACATTAAAATGGGATCAAATTAAATTACGTCTTGCAGATCGTATCAAATTAGCACCTTCCTTTCTAGTAAAATCATATCTGTTGTCTAGGTACTTATGTAAATGCTTCATATTTGTCTTAGCTCTGATACATAATTGGTAACCATAGTAAAATCTTTGCTCGTCTTTCTTCCTATAAGCATCGCCTATGCACTGAAAGATTGTTGTGTGTCCATTGATCAAGCTCATCATGTTCATATGCTTATCCTCTCGTAATAGCCATTAGCAGTCCTTACAGACTTCTTCTCAAACCAATATGACCAACGACTATCCCAAGTATCGTACACAGTGCCATTTTTCATACACATTAGATGCCTATTTACTGCAACTATAATATTACCTTTATTTGTAAGCTCATCAAGTTTAGTT